>Ga0302319_10002433_pt1 | contig 40142 bp, 42 predicted proteins | sample Bog_T0_2_FD_203319 | JGI IMG/M metagenome (GOLD analysis project Ga0302319, IMG submission 203319) | Peat permafrost microbial communities from Stordalen Mire near Abisko, Sweden - Bog_T0_2 | ecosystem: Environmental > Terrestrial > Soil > Wetlands > Peat | place: Sweden: Abisko, Stordalen Mire... | reverse complement strand
CCACAGCCTTGGCAGGACGCTTATGTAGATGTGTCAGGCGACCACAACATCTAGCTCAGTGGGTCCGGCTGCTGCGCCGGGGCATCAATCTAGAAATCACGTGGTTTAGGCAGAGCTTTTCGTAATTCGTAATTCGCAACGGTGGCGCGAACCTCGGCCCAGATCTTCACTATATATGGTAGCTAACTGACACATCTACATAAGCGTCCTTGGCAGCGGCCTCAGTACGCTCGCGGTGCCCGACGTGCTCGCCAACACCGGCATCCGGCCGAGCAGTTCCCTGCCGGTGCTGCACTACAACTTCGCCAGCCCGAGGGTCGGCGATCCGGTGTTCGCCGGCGCCTTGAACGGCGGGCCGGTGCCGACCTTCCGAGTCGTCAACACCGAGGACATCGTCCCCGACGGGCCGCCTTCGGTGATCGGCACACTGATCTACCAGCATGTCGGCACGCCGGTTGATTTCACCGCCCAGTATGGCTCGATCGGCGACAATCACTCGCTCGACATCTCCTATATCTACGCGATCAACCACCCGGAAGACCCGCAAGGCCCGCCGCCGCGGCGTCCGCTGCTGCTGGTTGGTGCGATCGGCCGGACATCGCGCTTCGCTGTCCTGCGGCTGGGCGGGTAGAGCAACATCGGCCATACCGGCGACTGCCGGCCGATGAAGTTGTTCGTCAAAACAAAGAGCTAGAGCGCCCTGACCGTTTACGGTCGGGGGGGGAGGCGCTCTGGCGCGGCCGGATTTTTCGCTCGAAAGCCTTCGCGGCGCCGCCGCGCGGGCCTATACGCCGCGCATGCGCGGGCGCCGGCAGGTCTGGATCGATTCAGGGACGGCGCGGCCGATCGCATGAGCGCCTGGTTGAGTGCCGCGCTGTTGCTGTCCACCGCCCCGCTGACCCGCCGCGCCCCGGTGGACGCGCTGAACGCCGGCATCGACACCGCCGGGCTGTCACTGCATCGCGGCGTGCCGTACGGGTCCGCCCCCCGCCAGTTGCTCGATGTCTGGCGGCCGGCGGATGACACCGCCGGGCTGCCGGTGGCGGTGTTTTTCTACGGCGGCGCCTGGCAGAACGGCCGGCGGCAGGATTATCCCTTCGTCGCCGCCACGCTGGCCCGGCGCGGCATGGTGGTGGCGGTGCCGGACTACCGGCTGTTCCCGCAGGTGCGATTCCCGGTTTTCCTCGAAGACGCGGCGCTGGCGGTGGCGGCGGTGCGGCGCAGCGCACGTGCCTGGGGCGGCGACCCGGGCCGGGTGTTCCTGGTTGGCCACTCGGCGGGCGCCTGGCTCGCCGCCATGCTGGCGCTCGACCCGCGCTGGCTGGAAACGGCCGGCGACGACCGCGCCAACCTCGCCGGCATGGTCGGTCTGGCCGGCGCCTATGATTTCCTGCCGATCCAGGATGACGACATCCGGGCCGTGTTCTCCTCGGCGGCGGATTTGCGGGCGACCCAGCCGGCTTCCTGCGTGGACGGGCGCAACCCGCCGATGCTGCTGCTGCACGGCGCCGCCGACCGCACCGCCTATCCGCGCAACTCGCTGACCCTGGCCGCCCGGGTGCGCGCCGCCGGCGGGGCGGCGACGGCGCTTCTGTATCCGGGGGTGAAACATATCGGCATCGTCGCCGGTTTCGCCCCGGTCCTGCGGTTTCTCTCGCCCGCCCCCGCCGATGTGGCGCGGTTCGTCCTCGGCGGTCGCACACAAGGGGAGGCCGGGCTATAAGGCGCCGCCCGCAACCATTCGAGTGCTGACATTGACCGGACCCACCCTCGTCGGACCCACCCTCGTGACCGGCGCCACCGGCTTCGTCGGCTCGGCCGTCGCCCGCGCGCTGGCCCGGCGCGGCCATGCCCTGCGCCTGCTGGTGCGGCGCGGCAGCGACCGCCGCAACATCGCCGGCCTGGACGCCGAGACAATGGAGGGCGACCTCACCGATCCCGCCTCGCTGGTCCGCGCGGTGGCTGGCTGCCGGTTCCTGGTCCATGTCGCCGCCGACTACCGGATATGGGTGCCCGACCCGCTTGCCATGCTGGCCGCCAACGTGGAGGGCACGCGGGCGCTGATGCGCGCCGCCCTGGCCGCCGGGCTGGAACGGGTGGTGTATTGCAGCAGCGTCGCCGCCCTCGGCCTGACCGGGGACGCCACCCCCGCCGACGAGCAGACACCGGTGACGCGGTCGAAAATCGTGGGAACGTATAAGCAATCAAAATTCGATGCCGAGCGATCTGTCATCGAACTTGTCGATACCGCGCGGCTGCCGGCGGTCATCGTCAACCCGGCCGCCCCGGTGGGACCGCGCGACATCAAGCCGACCCCGACCGGCCGCATGATCGCCGACGCCGCCGCCGGCCGCATGCCGGCCTATGTCGATACCGGGCTGAACATCGTGCATGTGGACGACGTGGCGGAGGGTCATGTGCTGGCGCTGGAGCGCGGCACGATCGGCCAGCGCTACATCCTGGGCGGCGACAACCTGACCATGGCGCAGTTGCTCGCGCTGGTCGACGACGTCACCGGCCGCCGGCAGCGCCGGGTGCGCCTGCCGGTGGGCGCGCTCTGGCCGGTGGCGCTGGCGGCCGAGGCCCTGGCCCGGATCGGCGGCACCGAGCCGCGAGTCGCCCGCGACCATTTGCGGATGGCGCGCAAGACCATGTTCTTTTCCTCCGCCAAAGCCACGGAGGAACTCGGCTACCATGCCCGCCCGGCCCGCCAGGCCATCGCCGACGCGGTCGCGTGGTTCCGCGAGCATGGCCAGGTGCCGCCGCGATGACCGCCCTCGCGGCGCTGTCGCTGCTGGCCTGGGTCTGGCTGGCCACCTTGCACGGCGGCTTCTGGCGGAACGGCGAGCGTCTGTCGCCGGCCCGCCCGCGCACCGCCCCGCCGGTGGTGGTGGTGGTGCCGGCGCGTGACGAAGCCGGGCTGGTGGCGGCCAGCATCGGCAGCCTGCTGGCACAGGACTATCCCGGCCGGTTCCGGGTGGTGCTGGTGGACGACGGCAGCACCGACGGCACCGCCGCCATCGCCCGCGCGTTGCCCGGCGCGGAGCGCCTGATCATAACGGGCGCGGAGCGCCTGACGGTGATCGCCGCCCCGCCGCGTCCGCCCGGCTGGGCCGGCAAGCTGTGGGCAGTGCAGCAGGGCCTGCGCGCCAGCGACGAGGCGCTGATCCTGCTCACCGACGCCGACATCACCCACCACCCCGCGCATCTGGCGACGCTGGTCGCCAAGGCCGAGGCGGGCGGGCTGGACATGGTCAGCGAGATGGTGGCGCTGAACTGCGACAGCCTGGCCGAACGCGCGCTGGTGCCGGCCTTCGTGTATCTATTTGCCCTGCTCTACCCGTTCGCCTGGGTGAACGACGCGCGACGGACCACCGCCGCCGCCGCCGGGGGCACGATGCTGATCCGCCGGCAGGCGCTCGACCGCATCGGCGGCATCGCCGCCATCGCCGGCGCGCTGATCGACGACGTGGCGCTGGCCCGCGCGGTGAAACGCGGCGGGCGGATATGGCTCGGCCATTCGCTGCTGGCCCGCTCGATCCGGCCCTATCCGGGGTTTGCCGACATCTGGCGCATGGTGGCGCGCTCGGCCTATGTGCAGCTGCGCCATTCGCCGGTGCTGCTGGGGCTGACCACGCTGGGGCTGGGGCTGGTGTTCCTGCTGCCGCCGCTGGCCGCGTTGTTCGCCCATGGCGCGGCGCGCGCCGCTGGCGCGGCGGCCTGGGCGCTCATGGCGGGCAGCTTCCTGCCCAGCTTGCGGCGGTTCGGCCTGAAGCTGGCGTGGGCGCCGGCGCTGCCGGCCATCGCCGGATTTTATCTCGCGGCGACGATCGGGTCGGCGATCGACCACCATCGGGGCCGCGGCGTGGTGTGGAAGCGGCGCGCCTATACGGGAGAACCGGCATGAGCGACGCAATGGCGGATGTCGAAGCCTGGTCGGGCAAGGATCGCGGCGACGAGAATTTCCCGGTCGGCTCGGCGCTGATCAGCGCCCGCCTGCGCCCGCATATCCATGCCTTCTATGCGTTCGCCCGCAACGCCGACGACATCTCCGACAGCCCGCTGCTCGCCGCCGCCGACAAGGTGGCGCGGCTGGACGTGATGGAGGACGTGCTGCGCGGCCGCCGCGCCGCCGGCAGCCCGAGCGCCCTGCGTCTGCGCGCCAGCCTGGCCGAGACCGGGGTGACGCCGGACCATTCGATCGAACTGCTGGTCGCCTTCCGCCGCGACGCCAGCAAGCTGCGCTACGCGAGCTGGGACGAATTGCTGGATTACTGCCGCTTCTCGGCCATGCCGGTCGGGCGCCATGTGCTGGACCTGCACGGCGAGGACCGCGCCAGCTGGGCGCCGTCGGACGCGCTGTGCGCCGCCTTGCAGGTGCTCAACCACTTGCAGGATGCTGGCAAGGATCTGGCCGGCCTGGACCGTTGCTACCTGCCGGCCGACCTGCTGGCCCGCCACGGGGCGTCGGTGCAGGACGTGCGCGCGCCTTCGCTCTCGCCCGGGCTGCGGCGGGTGTTCGATGCGCTGCTGGATGAATGCGACGGGCTGAACCGCCTTGCCCGCGAGCTGCCGCGCCGCATCCGCGACCGCCGGCTGCGGCTGGAGACGGCGGTGATTCTCGGCCTGTCGCACCGCCTCGCCGGGCGGCTGCGGCGCGGCGATCCGCTGGCCACGCGGGTGAAGCTGCACAAGCCGGACGTGCTGGCCAGCCTGCTCGGCGCGCTGCGCTTCGTGCCGTGAGCAAGTCCCTGGGCGTCGCGCCGGCCGATCTCGAGGCGGTGGAAGCGGTGGTGCGCGGCGCCGGCACCAGCTTTTACCGCGGCATGGCGGTGCTGCCGCCGGCCCGCCGGCACGCCATGTACGGCATCTATGCGTTCTGCCGCATCGTCGATGACATCGCCGACGACCCGGCACCGTTCGAGACGCGGCGGCCCCGGCTGGACGCATGGCGCCGCCGGGTCGCCGGGCTGTACCGCGGCGAGACCGACGACGCGGTGACCCGGGTGCTGGCCGGCGCGGTGGCCGCGTTCGGCCTGCGCCAGAGCGATTTCGAGGCGGTGATCGACGGCATGGAGATGGACGCCGCCGCCATCGTGGCGCCCTCGCTGGCCGAACTCGACCTGTACTGCGACCGGGTGGCCGCCGCGGTCGGGCGGCTGTCGGTGCGGGCTTTCGGCGATGCCAGCCCGGCGGCGGATCAGGTGGCCTGGCATCTCGGCCGGGCGCTGCAACTGACCAACATCCTGCGCGACATCGCCGAGGACGCCGCGCGCGGGCGGCTGTATCTGCCGCGCGAGTTGCTCGACGCCGCCGGCGTGCCGGCCGACCCGGCCACGGTGCTGCGCCACCCCGGGCTGCCGGTGGTGTGCGCGCGGGTGGCGGCGATGGCGCATGGGCATTTCCGCGACGCCCACATCGCCATGGCGCGCTGCCGGCGGCGGGCCATGAAGCCGGCCCGGCTGATGGCCGGAATGTATGCGGCGATTCTGGCCCGGCTGGAACGGCGCGGTTGGGAGCGGCCGGAGATCGCCATCAGGGTGCCGAAATGGCAGAAACTGTGGATCGCCCTGCGGTACGGCATCGCGTGAGCCCCTTTCCTGTGACCAAGGTTCATATTATCGGCGCCGGGCTGGCCGGGCTGGCAGCCGCGGTGGCGCTGGCGCGGCAGGGTGTCGCCGCCACGCTGTACGAGGCCGGCCCCGCCGCCGGCGGGCGCTGCCGGTCGTATTTCGATCGCGGCCTGGGCTGCCGCATCGACAACGGCAACCACCTGCTGCTGTCCGGCAACCACGCCGCCATGACCTATTTGGACACGATCGGCGCGCGGCACACGCTGAGAAGCCCGGGGGCGGCGCGGTTTCCGTTCGTTGATCTGGCCAGCGGCGAGCGCTGGACCGTCGCGCCCAGTACCGGCCTTGTGCCGTGGTGGATTTTCCGCCGCGCCAGCCGCGTGCCCGGCACCAGGCCGCGCGACTATCTCGGCCTGCTGGCGCTGCGCCGGGCCGGCGCCGATGCCACCGTGGCCGAGGCGCTCGATGCGAACGGCCTGCTGTTCAAACGGCTGCTGGAGCCGCTGGCGGTGGCGGCGCTGAACACCCCGCCGGAGGACGCGCTGGCACGGCTGCTGCGCGCCGTGGTGGAGCAGACGTTGATGAAAGGCGGGCGGGCCTGCCTTCCCTGCGTCCCGCGCGAGGGATTGTCGGAAAGCCTGATCGACCCGGCGCTGGCCTGGCTCGAACCGCGCGGCGGCAGGCTGCTGACCGGCTGCCGTGTCACCGCGCTGCGGCAGGAAAACGGGCGGGTGACGGCGCTGGAAACCACCGACGGCAGCATGCCGGTCGGGCCGGAGGAGGCGGTGGTGATGGCCGCCCCGCCCTGGGTGGCCGCCGGGCTGCTGCCGGGGCTGGTCGCGCCGGACGCCTTCCAGGCCATCGTCAACCTGCATTTCCGCATCGCCGCCGATGCCGGGGAAGCCGGCTTCCTGGGCGTGCTGGGCGGCACGGCGGAGTGGATTTTCGTCCGGCCGGGCATCGTCTCGGTGACCATCAGCGCCGCCAACCGCCTGGCCGATCGCCCGGCCGAAGAACTGGCGGCGCTGGTGTGGCTGGATGTGCGCGCGGCGCTGCTTCTCGAAGGCGAAATGCCGCCGGTGCGGGTGGTGAAGGAGCGGCGCGCGACCTTCGCCGCCACCGCGGCGCAGGAACGGCGGCGGCCGGGTCCGCGCTGGCCGGCGGAAACCGGCTTCTCACACAATCTTGTGCTCGCCGGCGATTGGACCGCCACGGGCTTGCCCGCCACGATCGAAGGTGCAATCAAGTCCGGTGCCGTTGCGGCCGACATGATTCTCGCCGGCGCCTGAACGAATTCGAGGTTTGCCCCCGTGCCGATAGACATCCTGCGAGCGCCCCACCCCGCGCAGCTGGCGGACGCGGTTGACCGCGCCCGCGAAGCCCTGTTGCGCCGGCAGAATCCCGACGGGCACTGGGTTTTCGAGCTGGAGGCCGACGCCACCATCCCGGCCGAATACGTGCTGCTGGAACATTTCCTCGACCGCGTTGACGCCGCCTTGCAGGCCAAGATCGCGGTTTACCTGCGCTCGATCCAGGGCGCGCATGGCGGCTGGCCGCTGTTCCATGACGGCGCCTTCGATCTGTCGGCCAGCGTGAAAGCCTACTTCGCCCTGAAAATGATCGGCGACGACCCGGATGCGCCGCACATGGCGCAGGCGCGGGCGGCGATCCTGGCGGCCGGCGGGGCGGAACGCAGCAATGTGTTCACCCGCGCGCAGCTGGCGCTGTACGGCGAAGTGCCGTGGCACGCGGTGCCGTGCATGCCGGTTGAACTGGTGCTGCTGCCACGCTGGTTTCCGTTCCACCTGGACAAGGTGTCGTACTGGTCGCGCACGGTGATCGTGCCGCTGGTGGTGCTGATGGCGCTGCGTCCGCGCGCCCGCAATCCGCGCGGCGTGCGCATCCAGGAATTGTTCGCCACCCCGCCCGCCCAGGTGCGCGACTGGATTCGCGGGCCATACCGCTCGGCGTGGGGGCGGTTCTTCAAGCATCTCGACGTGGTGGTGCGCGGTGCCGAGCCATATTTCCCGGCCTCCCTCCGCCAGCGCGCGATCGCCTGGGCGCGGCACTTCGTGACCGAACGGCTGAACGGCGAGGACGGGCTGGGCGGCATCTATCCGGCGATGGCGAACACGGTGATGATGTTCGACACGCTGGGCTATCCGCCCGACCATCCGCATGCCGCCATTGCCTGGGCGGCCATCCGCAAGCTGCTGGTGGAGGAGGACGACCGCGCCTACTGCCAGCCCTGCCTGTCGCCGGTATGGGACACGAGTTTGGCCGGCCACGCGGTGGCCGAGGCCGACAGTGGCGCCGCCGCCCCGGTGGCCGCCGCCAGCGCCTGGTTGCAGGGCAAGCAGGTGCTCGACGTGGTGGGCGACTGGGCGGTCTCCCGCCCGCGGGCGGTGCCGGGCGGCTGGGCCTTCCAGTACGAGAACGCCCATTATCCCGACGTGGACGACACCGCGGCGGTCGGCCTGCTGCTGCACCGGCATTTGGTGGAAAGCGGGCATCTGGCCGAGGGTAACGACGATCCGGCGCTGGCCGAGGCGGTGCGCCGCGCCCGCGACTGGGTGGTGGGCATGCAGGGGCGCGACGGCGGCTGGGGCGCCTTCGACGCCGACAACAACCACGACTACCTCAACCACATCCCCTTCGCCGACCACGGGGCGCTGCTCGATCCCTCGACCGCGGACGTCACCGCGCGCTGCGTGTCGTTCCTGGCCCAGGCTGGCATGACGACTGGCATGGCGGCGGACAATCCGGTGATCGCCCGGGCGCTCGCCTGGCTGCGGGCGGAGCAGGAGCCGGACGGGTCCTGGTTCGGCCGCTGGGGCACCAATTACATCTATGGCACATGGAGCGTGCTGTGCGCCCTGAACGCCGCCGGGGTGGCGCATGACGACCCGGCGATGCGCCGCGCGGTGGGCTTCCTGGTGGACAGCCAGCGCGAGGATGGCGGCTGGGGCGAGGACAACGAGAGCTACGCCCATGCCCCGCCCGGCCGCTACCACCGCAGCAACCCGAGCCAGACGGCCTGGGCGCTGCTCGGCCTGATGGCGGCGGGCGAAACGGACCACCCGGCGGTGGCGCGTGGCATCGGCTGGCTGACCGCGCAACAGAAGCCGGACGGCGAGTGGGACGAGGCGCCGTACACGGCGGTGGGTTTCCCGCGCGTGTTTTATCTGCGCTATCATGGTTACAAGCTGTTCTTTCCGCTGCTGGCGCTGGCGCGCTACCGCCGGTTGCTGCGCAGCAACGACCGGAAGGTGGCCTGGGGGTTCTGAGCGGCGCTTGCGCAACACCCGCCGGCCGCGTCATTCTCCACCTGTCACATGGTGGGGACTCCGACGATGCGCTTCGTCCTGACGATCCTCCTGGCCATCCTCACGCTGGCGCTGTTCGTGCACCTGCTGACCCGCAACGCCCCGTTCAGGGCCGCGGTGCTGGTGCTGGTGGCGGCAGGTTGCCTGTGGTTCTTCTGGGTGCATGACAACCGCGACCGGCATCGCGATATCATGATTCCAGTCGTGCCCGGTTCCAATGTGGCCCCGGCGCGGTAGAACTCAGCCCGGCACCGACTCGGCCGCCGTCATGACCAGACGATGGCCGGCGGCCAGCGCCTCGCTGTTCAGGTCGAGGAATTTTCGCGGCGTTTCCTCGCGCAGCACCGCCTCCAGCGCCGCTGGCGGGCACAGCCGGGCCGCCGCCATCAGCGCGCCGAGCGCCACGATGTTGGCCACCCGTTCGTTGCCGAGCGAGCGCGCCAGCGAGACGAACGGCAGGGACCGCAGCACGACCCCCTCGCTTGCGCCGGCCGTCACCCGGGCGGCGTCGGCCAGCACCAGGCCGCCTGCCCGGACCAGCGGCAGTGAGGACGCCGCCGCCACATCGTCGAGCAGGACCAGGAAATCGAGTTCGGTGGCCAGCGGATAATCCACCGGCGCGGCGCCCTCGCCGACGACGATGTCGGACCGGCTCAGGCCACCGCGCGAGGTGGGTTCATAGCTCTGCGACAAGGCGATGCTGCGGCCGGCGCGCAGCAGCGCCGCCGCCAGAATCTTCGCCGACAATTGCAGCCCCTGGCCACCGCTGCCGGCAAACCGAAGCTGCACCGCGCCGGCCGTTCCGTCATCCATGCCGATGGTCATCACGGTGCCTTCCTGGCGGCCCCCTTCGCGGCTCCCCTGGCGGCCTGGGCCGCGCGGAGGGCGGCGCCGTATTCCGGGCGGTCGGTGCGGGCGATCACCCCGGTCCGCACGGCATTGGCCCGGAACGGCTGATCGACGACGTTGCCAAGCCGGTCCGGCCCGCCCGGGCCGGGGCCGTAGCTGTCCGGGCGCATGCCGCCCTTCTGGCGCAGAATGATCTCGGGCGCCGAGCCGAGGTCGTTCTTGCGGCCGAAGATCTCGGTGCAGTCGGAAATCGCCTCGATGAATGAAAAGCCGGGATGGGCCAGCCCCTCGGCGATCAGCGATTTGAGCGCCGGCAGTTGCAGCGTCAGGCCGCGGCCGACGAAGCCGGCGCCGGCGGCGGCGGCCAGCGCGCAGGCATCGAAGGTCGGTTCGGCGTTGCCGTACGGGGTGGTGCTGGTCAGCCGCCCCTCGCTGGTGGTGGGCGACACCTGGCCGCCGGTCATGCCGTAGATTTCGTTGTTCAGCATCAGGCAGGTCATGTGCAGGTTGCGCCGGCAGGCATGGATCAGATGGTTGCCGCCGATCGCCAGACAGTCGCCGTCGCCGGTGATGACCACCACTTCCAGGTCGGGCCGGGCCAGCGCCAGGCCGGTGGCGAAGGCGAGCGGGCGCCCGTGCGTGGTGTGGAAGGTGTTGGCGTCGATATAGGCGCCGACCCGGCCGGAACAGCCGATGCCGCAGACCACGGCCAGCCGGTCCTTGGGAATGCCGCGCTCATGCACCGCCCACAGCAGCGCCCGCAGGGCGATGCCGTGGCCGCAGCCCGGGCACATGAAGTGGGGCAGCAGCTCCTCGCGCAGGTAATCGCGGATGTCGAAGGAGGCGAGGCTAAGCGTGTCCATGGCCGGCGCGCTCCTGAATGGTGGCCAGGATGTCGGCCGGGCCGATCGGCTCGCCGGTGAAGCGGGTCAGCCGCGCCACCTTGCCGGGCTGGGCGCAGAGCCGCTCGATTTCCAGGCTGAGCTGGCCAGCATTCATCTCTACCACCAGCACGGTGGCGGCGCGGGCGGCATGGGCGCGCAACGCCGCTTCGGGGAACGGCCACAAGGTGATGGGCCGGAACAGCCCGGCGCGCACGCCCTGGGCGCGGGCCTGCCGCACGGCCTGGCCGGCGGCGCGGGCGGCGATGCCGATGGCCACCACCAGTATCTCGGCGTCGTCGGCATGTAGGGTGTCGAAACTGTCGATCAGGTCACGATGGCGGTCGAGCTTGCCCAGCAGCCGCCGCATCATGCGATCGACATCGGCGGGGTTCTGGGTCGGGAAGCCGTGCTCGCCATGGGTCAGGCCGGTGGTGTGGCTGCGATAGCCGTCGCCGGGCCGCGCCATGGCGGGGATGCCGTCGCCCGGGTCGGCATAGGGCAGGAAATCCTCGCGCGGGCCGGTCGCCCATTTGCGGTCGGCGCGGTCGATGCCAGCCAAGTCGGGGCCCTCCGGGTCGGCAAGATCGACGGTTTCGACCAGGTGGCCGATGGTTTCGTCGTACAGCAGGATCACCGGGGTGCGCAGGATTTCGGCGAGATTGAAGGCGCGGATGGTCTGCTCGTAGATTTCCCGCACCGAAAACGGCGCCAGGACGATGATGGGGTGGTCGCCATGGGTGCCCCAGCGCGTCTGCATGATGTCGCCCTGGGCCGGGCGGGTCGGCAGGCCGGTGCTGGGGCCGCCGCGCATGACATTGACGATGACGCAGGGGATTTCGGTCATCGCCGCGTAGCCCAGATTCTCCTGTTTCAGCGAGAAGCCCGGGCCGCTGGTGGCGGTCATTGCCTTCACGCCGCCCATCGAGGCGCCGATGACCGAGGCCATGGAGGCGATCTCGTCCTCCATCTGGATGAACACGCCGCCGGCGGCGGGGAGTTCCACCGACATGCGCTCGGCGATTTCCGAGGACGGGGTGATCGGATAGCCGCCGTAGAAGCGGCAGCCGGCGGCAATGGCGGCAAGCGCGCAGGCGTGGTTACCCTGTAAATTCTGACGAAGTGGCATCATCATCTCAAGTAACGGGGTCCAGGGGTCCACTGACCCGTCGCGCCGAGGCGCGCTGCGCGCTGGGCGGGTCCAGGGCAGCGCCCTGGCCTTGTTTTCTTAGGTCATTTTCCATCACCCGGATGGCGAAGTCCGGGCAAAGCCATTCGCAAACCCGGCAGCCGGTGCAGGCCGCCGGATTCGCCAACTCGGCAATCCCGCGCGGGTCCAGGCGCAGGCAGCGCTCCGGGCACATCTTGACGCAGATGTCGCAGCCCTTGCACCAGGCCTCGGTGATGTCCAGGCGATGGCCGTTCGCCACCGAAGCGGCGCGCCCACCCGCCGGCCGCGCGGTTTCCGCCTCCGGCCGGCTGCCGCTTTCCACCCAGTCGCGGCCGGCGCGGAACGCCAGCAGGTTGGCGTCGATGGTGTGGGCGGGCACGAAGTTGCGCAGCACGGTGGTCCAGCCCTCCACCGCGAATGGCAGGGTGGTGGACAGCGCCCCCAGCAGCACCGTGTTGGCGATGCGGGTGTTGCCCAGCCCGGCGGCGATGCGGGTCGCGTCGAGCGCGAAGCCGCTGCCGACCATGTCCAGGATCGCCGCCGGCGATTCCGGCGCATAGCCGGAGCGGGCGCCGCGACGGCGGTCGCGGAAGGCGACCGGCGGCACGATCTGCTGGGTGTCGGCGATGAAGGTGCCGCTGTCGCGCCGGATGGCGTTGAGCCAGCGCAGCCCCTCCGACCATTCCAGCGCCACCAGGATGTCGGTTTCGCCGTGCGGAATGATCGGCGACCACACCTGCGCGCCGAAGCGGACATGGCTGAACACGCTGCCGCCGCGCTTGGCCATGCCGTGCACTTCGCTCTGCTTCACCTGCAGGCCGTGCATCTGGCAGAGCGCCGCCAGAACTTTGGAAACCATGATCACGCCCTGCCCGCCAACGCCCACGATCAGGACATTGGTCGGCGGCGCGTTCGTGCCGGCCACCGTGGTGGCCCCCATGTCGGGCATGTTGTCGTGCAACTCCGGTTACCCCGCCGGCGCCACTGGCCGGATGCAATCCGACGGGCAGCTCTGCGCGCACAGGGTGCAGCCGATGCACAGCTCGGCGTTGATTTTCACCTTGTGGCGGTCCTCGACGGTTTCGTCGTCCCAGCCGAGCGCCGGGCAGCCCAGATTCATGCAGGACTGGCAGGCGGTGCAGCTTTCCGCGGCGACGGCGAAGGCGGGGCCTTTGATCCGCACCGGGTCGAGCACGCAGGGCCGGTCGGAAATGACCACCGAGACGCCCTTGAAGACGGTTGCCTCGCGGAAGGTCTGGTGCATGCCGGCAACATCGTAGGAATCGACGCGGCGCACCCACTTGACCCCGCAGGCGCGCACCATCTGCTCGAAATCGATCCGGTTGGTCCCCTCGCCGCGCAGCGTCCGGCCGGTGCCGGGATGGTCCTGCCCGCCGGTCATGGCGGTGATGTGGTTGTCGAGGATGATGACGGTGATGTTGGCGTCGTTGTAAACGGCGTCGATCAGTGGCGGAATACCGGCATGCAGGAAGGTGGAATCGCCGATGGTGGCGATGATCGGCTTGTTCTCGGTGCCGGCCTTGGCGATGCCCACCGCGTTGGCGATGCTCGACCCCATCGAGACGCAGGTGTCGATGGAGCGCAGCGGCTCGATCGCCGCCAGCGTGTAGCAGCCGATATCGCCGGCCACGCGGGCGTTCAGCGCGCGGATGGCCATGTAGCTCATCACATGCGGGCAGCCCGGGCACAGCACCGGCGGGCGGGCGGTCGGCTGCAACGGCCAGGGATCGACCCTGACCTGCGGCTCCAGCACGCCGGCCTGCTCGAACCCTTCGCGCACCACCTCCGGCGAGAACTCGCCGACACGCGGGAAGTACACCTTGCCGGAGACATTGATGCCGGCGGCGCGGATTTCCGTCTCGATCGCCGGTTCCAGTTCCTCGACGACGAACACGCGGGCGACCGAGTAGCAGAAATCGCGGATCAGCTCGATCGGCAGCGGATAGGACAGCGCGAGCTTCAGCACGCTGGCGCCGGGCAGGACTTCCTTCACGTAGGTGTAGGGGGTGCCGGCGGTGATCACGCCGATCGCCGCGTCGCCCTTCTCCCAGCGGTTGAACTTGTTGTCGGTGAAATACGACGCCAGCCCCTGCTCGCGCTCGATCAGCCGCGGGTGGCGGGCGCGGGCATGCGCCGGCACCATTACGTTTTTCTTCGGGTCCTCGCGGAAGGCGCGCGGCGCCGGCACCTGGCGGGTGCCCAGCCGCACCACGCTGCGCGTGTGCGACAGCCGGGTGGTGCTGCGGATGATCACCGGGGTGTCGAACCGCTCGCTCAACTCGAAGGCGAAGCGGGTGAACTCCAGCGCCTCCTGCGCGTCCGACGGCTCCAGGCAGGGCACCATGGCGAGGCGGCAGAACAGCCGCGTGTCCTGCTCGTTCTGCGAGCTGTGGATGCCGGGATCGTCGCACACCACGATGACCAGGCCGCCGTTCACGCCGATATAGGTCAGCGACATCAGCGCATCGGCGGCGACGTTCAGGCCGACATGCTTCATCGAGGCCATCGCCCGCACGCCGGCGAACGAGGCCCCGATGGCGACATCGAGCGCCACTTTTTCGTTGGTGGACCACTGCGCCTGGATATCCTCGGCGGGATAGCGGGCGAGGGTTTCCAGGATTTCCGTGCTGGGCGTGCCCGGATAGGCCGCCGCCACCCGCACGCCGGCTTCCCAGGCGGCGCGGGCAATGGCCTCGTTGCCGGTCAACGGCGTCGCGTCAACATCAACATCCAGAGTCGCGTCGCCGGATGCCGCGACGTGCTCCTTTGGCTTCGACAGGACGGTCAAGGCGCTGCAACCCCGTTCGGGTTTGGGTTCCGGTATTCGGTTTCCTGGATGACCGTATAGCGACATCGCAGGGATTTGACGAGGCACCAACCGCGGCCCACGGCAAGGCAGACCCGCGCGTCAGTCCTTCGGCCGCCTGTCGATGATCCGCCTGGCCTTGCCGGCCGACCGCTCGATCTCGCCCACCGGGGCGATGCGCACCCGCACGCTGACGCCGACATAGGCCTTGACCGCGTGCGACAGCCTGGTTGCACAGGCCTGCCTTGCAGGTTCGTCATGCAGGTCCGGCTCGGTCCGGGGTTCGACCACCACTTCCAGCGTGTCCAGATGGTCGCGCCGGTATACCTCCAGCACATAATGCGGCGACAGCGCATGCTCCTTCAGGATCAGTTCCTCGATCTGGCTCGGGAACACGTTGACGCCGCGGATGATCAGCATGTCGTCGGTGCGGCCGGTGACCTTTTCCATCCGCCGCATGCTGCGCGCCGTGCCCGGCAGCAGACGGGTGAGGTCGTGGGTGCGGTAGCGGATGACCGGCATCGCCTCCTTGGTCAGCGAGGTCAGCACCAGTTCGCCCGGCTCGCCGTCCGCCACCTTCTCGCCGGTCGCCGGATCGACGATCTCGGGATAGAAATGGTCTTCCCAGATGTGCAGGCCATCCTTGGTTTCAGTACATTCGCACGCCACGCCGGGGCCGATGATTTCCGACAGCCCGTACAGATCGAACGCGCCCATGTCGAAGCGCTGCTCGATTTCGTGGCGCATCGCCGCGGTCCAGGGCTCGGCGCCGTGCAGGCCGATGCGCAGCGAGGAAAGCCGCGGGTCGAGCCCCTCGCGCTCGAACTCGTCGCCGATCGCCAGCATGTAGGACGGCGTCACCATGATGATGTCGGGCTTGAAGTCGTTGATCAGTTGCACCTGGCGCGCGGTCTGGCCGCCGGACATCGGCACCACCGTGCAGCCGAGCCGCTCGGCGCCGTAATGCGCGCCCAAGCCGCCGGTGAACAGGCCGTAGCCGAACGCCACATGCACGACGTCGCCGGGCCGGCCGCCGGCGGCGCGGATGGAGCGCGCCATCACCTCCGCCCAGGTATCGAGGTCGCCGCGGGTGTAGCCGACCACGGTCGGCTTGCCGGTGGTGCCGGAGGAGGCGTGGATGCGCACCACCTGCTCGCGCGGCACCGCGAACATGCCGAAGGGATAGTTGCTGCGCAGATCGTCCTTGGTGGTGAAGGGGAATTTCCGCAAATCATCCAGCGTGTGCAGATCGTCGGGATGCACCTGCAACGCCTCGAAGGCGCGGCGGTAGTGCGGAATATTGTCGTACGCGCGGCGCAGCGTGGTTTTCAGCCGCGTCAACTGGAGCGCGACCAGTTCATCGCGGCTGGCGTTCTCGATGGGATCGAACAGCGCGGTTCGCTGGGTGTGGAACTGCATCGGACGTCCTCAGGTTGCATCCACCGGCGACTGTGTCGCCCGGGTCGGGGAGAGCACATATCGGCCCCGGTGGAGCCGCCGGCCGGCCGTGGCCGGCGCGGCAGACATCCGGGAAGCACGAAACCGCCGTCCTACTCCGCCCGGCCGCCCGCGCCAATCGGTTGAGCCATGCAACGAGGTCATCCCGGCAGCCTATCCGGCGCCGGCGGCGGCTTCATCCACCGCCGCAGAATATGCCGTGCAGCGTCTCCAGGATGGTGCGCACACGGTCGGAGGCGATGCGGTAATAGATCGTCGTCGCCTCCCGCCGGGTCGCCACCAGCCCTTCCTCGCGCAGCGTGCCAAGGTGGCGGGACAGGTTGGACTGGGTCAGCCCCACCCGCCGGCTGAGTTCACCGGCCGACACCTCGCCCTCCACCAGCGTGCACAGAACCATCAGCCGGTGGCGGTTGGCGATGGAGCGAAGGAACGCCTCGGCCGCCGTCGCGTGCTCCTCCAGCGAGGCCGCCGGCGAGACGTCGGCCCTGGTCGAAGCCTGCGCCATGGGCAGTTCTCCTGATCCTGTGGCGGGCGGTTTGTTATGCCGATGTCCTGTGTGCGGTTGCCCGAACCGGGGACGGCTGCCGCCACGCCGGCATCGTTTGGCAGTATGCTCATACACTGGAAATGGCAAGGCAGGGACCCAGGCAGCTTGCGGACCGGCCGGACATGGCCAGGCGCACCGCCGCCCGCCGACGCGGAAAGGCCGGCGGTACCGGCGTGCGCCACCGGCGTGCGTCCAGCCAACCCGCCGATCGCCTCACGGACAATTGAGTAGTTTCCGGGGCTGCCGCCGGCAAGCTCACCCCAGCTAGGATGAGGGTCTCGGCCACGCTGCATCGACAGCAACCCGGGGTAGCCGAGGTCCCGGCCGGTTGACCGCCACACCAGGAAAACCAGGACCATGAACGCATCCAGCAACACCGATCCCGCCTTCGCGGCACTGCAGAACGACATCGCCGCCCTGAAGCGCGACGTGTCCAACCTGATCGAGCACCTGAAGGCGGGTGCCACCGACAGCGCCCAGAACGCCGCCGGCCAGATCGACGACGAGGCGCGCACAATCTACCGCAACGTCGCCGCCGAGGGCGATCGCGCGGCCAAGGCGATCAGCCGCGGGATCGAGCAGCAACCGCTGGTCGCCCTGCTGATTGCATTGGGCGTCGGCTATGTCGGCGGCCGCCTGCTGTCGCGGTGAGCGCGCCGCTGCCGACCAGCGACCTGATAAAGCTGGTCGTTCTGGCGGCCGAGGCCGCTTCCGGCCGGCAGGGCCGGCACGAAACCGCGCATGTGGCGGCCATGGCGGTCGTCGCGGTGGCCGCCGCCGGCTGTGCCGTCGCCGCGATTGCCTGCACGCTCGCCGCGCTGTGGATTTACGCATGGCCGCGGGTGGGTGCCGCGGGCGCGGCCCTGATCGTCGCCGGCGTGCTGCTTGCCATGTCGCTTGGCCTGCTGCTGGTGCTGCGATTCGGCTTGGCGCCGCGCCCGCCGCCGCCGCCGCACACTGACGCGGCTTCCATGCTGTTCGCGGAGTCGGTCCGCCTGCTCAAGGAGAACAAGGCGCCGGTGCTGCTCGCCGCCCTGCTCGCCGGCCTGCTTGCCGGAAAAACCGACAGGTAGCCGGCGCCGCCTGGGTAGTTTCCGAGCCTGCCGGCGGGCCGCCCGCATCGGCTAGGCTGGAAGTGACATGCCGGCGCCCGGCCAGGCGCAACCAGAGCCAGGCGAACCCGGCACATATCCCACCAACAGATCGAGAGAACCAATGCACATCAAGGTCGGCTGCGAACTGGTCTATGACTGCCCGCAGCCCACCCCCATGCTGCTGATGCTGAATATCCATTACAGCCGCGCCTCCGATATCCTGGTGCCCGACCGTCTCGTCACCAACCCGTCGGTGCCGATCGCCGCCTATCGGGACGGTTTCGGCAACTGGGTCAGCCGCATCGTGGCGCCGGCCGGGACAACCCGCATCAGCACCAGCGCCGTGGTGCACGACAACGGCCTGCCGGATGTGGTGGTTCCGTACGCCCACCAGCACCCGGTGCAGGACCTCCCGGAGGAGGCCCTGGTTTTCCTGCTGGCCAGCCGGTATTGTGATACCGAGCTGTTGACCGAAACCGCCTGGCGGCTGTTCGACCGCGCACCCCTGGGCTGGGCGCGGGTGCAGGCGATCTGCGACTTCGTGCACCAGCATATCCATTTCGACTATATGCAGGCCCGCGTCACCCGCACCGCGTGGGAAGCCTATAACGAGGGTGTCGGCGTGTGCCGCGATTTCGCCCATCTGGCGATCGCGTTCTGCCGCTGCATGAACATCCCGGCACGCTACTGCACCGGCTACCTGGGCGACATCGACATGCCGCCGCCCTACGGGGTGATGGATCTGGCCGGCTGGTTCGAAGCGTATCTGGATGGGCAGTGGTACACGTTCGATGCGCGCAACAACATCCCGCGCGTCGGCCGCGTGCTGCTCGCGCGCGGCCGCGACGCGGTGGATGTAGCGATCAGCACCACGTTCGGCCCGAACACGCTGCGGGGATTCACCATCTGGACGGAGGAGATCGCGGACCCGGCCGCGCCCGAACCTACGCCTCGATGATAACCTTCAGCGCCCGCGTATCCGCGGCATGCGCGAACGTTTCGTAGGCATCCAGGATGTGGTCCAGCCCGAAGCGATGGGTGATCAGCCGCCCGGGATCGATCCGCTGCGCCCGCACCGAGTTCAGCAGCATCGGCGTGCTGACCGTATCAACCAGCCGGGTGGTGATGCTGATGTTGCGGTTCCACAGGTGCTCCAGGTGGAGATCAACCTTGCTGCCGTGCACGCCGATGTTGGCGATGGTGCCACCGGGGGCCACGAGTTCCTGGCAAAGCTCGAAAGTGGCCGGGATGCCGACCGCCTCGATGGCGGTGTCAACGCCGATGCCGTCTGTCAGCGTCATGACGGTTTCGGCCGCGCGTCCGTCGGCGCTGTTGATGGTGGCGGTGGCGCCGAAGCGTTTGGCCACCTCCAGGCGGTTGTCGTCGAGGTCGATCATGATGATCCCGGCCGGCGCGTAGAACTGCGCGGTCAGCAGAGCCGCCAGCCCGATCGGCCCGGCGCCGACGATGGCCACGACGTTGCCGGGCTGCACGCGGCCGTTGAGCACGCCACATTCGAAGCCGGTCGGCAGGATGTCGCTGAGCATGACCAGCGCCTCCTCGTCGGCGCCGTCGGGGATGCGGTACAGGCTGGTGTCGGCATAGGGAATGCGGACGAACTCCGCCTGCGTGCCGTCGATCCGGTGGCCGAGAATCCAGCCGCCGGTGGCGCAGTGCGAGAACATCAGCTTACGGCACCAGGCGCATTTACCACAGGCGCTGATGCAGGAGATCAGCACCCGGTCACCCGGCCTGAACATCGTGACCGCCGGGCCGGCCTGCTCGACGATTCCGACCCCCTCATGACCCAGGATACGGCCGGGCGTACAGGTTGGCACGTCACCCTTGAGGATGTGCAGGTCGGTGCCGCAGATCGTCGTTTTCGTTATCCTGACGATCACGTCGGTGGGAGCGGCAATCGCGGGGCGGGGACGCTCCTCCAGAGCCTTCTTCCCCGGCCCCTGATAGACGAGTGCCTTCATGGTCGGCATCCTCGTGCGGTTGTTGCGGGGCCGGCCTGGTTCAGATCCGCCCCAGAACCAGCAGAATGATGAGGATGACGACAACAAGCCCGAGGCCGCTGCTCGGGTAGTAGCCCCAACCGGCGCTGTGCGGCCAGGTCGGCAGCGCGCCAATCAGAATCAGTATGAGGATGATGACCAGAATGGTACCGATGCTCATCGGATGAACTCCTGAGGATGGCGGATTGAGACGCCGATATCCCGGGTTCCTATGGTCGCCTCATGTCACCAGGGACGCTCGGCTCGCCGCCAGGACAGGCCGGCATGGGTGCCGCTACGTAGATTCCCGCCCTGACCGCACACACATAGCCGACACCGTGACGGCGTCGGCAGACTCGGAAACTACTCAGTCCTGGCCGGAGGAAATCCGCTTTCCGCCGGCGGCCGCGGCGGTTCAAACGGCTAGGCAGCTTCTTCCCGCGGTTGCGCAAGCCACCAGGTGAAGCCGCCGATGGCAACGACCACCAGAGTGGCGGCCACCACAAGCACGATGGACTGGTCGAGCCACGCGATCGTCGGGACGGCGAGAAACAGGATCGCGCCGAGCGCGCAGATCCGCCAGACCCGTGCCTGCAAACCGGACGTGAAGGTGCCCAACGCCAGCAGAGTCAGCATGGAGAGTGCGCTCGCGTTGGTGTTCAGCACGCCCTGTACGCCGGTATTGTACAATATGTAGACGGCGACGACCAGCGCGAGCCAGTTCAGCACCTGCGTATAGATCAGTTGCCGGCGTTCGACCCCGGATTCGAAATGGCGCCACCCGGCGATGATGCAGATGACCGCATAGATCGGGGTGATGACCATCCAGTAGGTGACCGACAGGCGGAGGGCGACACCCACGACCGCCAACAGCAACATCACGATATATGGGGAATCTTCGCGCAGCCAGCGCTGGAACGTGGGTCGGGTGGGAAGTTCGTCCCCATCGTCGAGCGTCTCCAGGTGGCGGAGGTTTTCGTCGGCGCGACCGGTACTGGACATGCTCATGTGTTTCACTCCTTGCCGCTGATTGGTGGAGCCGCCGATCCGTGAGTTGCCCACCGAGGCTTCGGCACACGGCACCGGCCGACGGCCGGATCGGGATTGTTGCGGGCGCGGCGTGAGGAGAACGGACAACGCCGCCTCCCCACGATCGCTCCGAAAATGAACGGCCCTAGGTCACGGACCGGGCTTCGGCCCGATGGTCGGGACGCTCTTGGGTTGGTGGGAGTCACCATATTTCGGCAGGTATTTGTAGCTCCGGTCGAAAGGCCAGTAGGACAGACGCCAAGCTACAGCCGCCACGCCAAGAACAACGATCAACGCCAACATGTCACGGTTCCTTTCTGTTCAGCGATTGCCTCGAACACCCACGGCCTCGTGATCAGGGTGTGACGGCCACGACCGGCTCCTCGGCATCGCCGGGCGGAGCCGGGGCAGGCCAATCCCGGGCAATGCCGCGCGGCACTATTTCTGCAGGGAATCCTTCAGGGCATCCTTCGCGCCGCCGACCGCGTTCTGTATCTTGCCTTCAACCCTTTCGGCCTTGCCTTCGGCGGTCAGCTTGCTGTCGCCCAGGATCTTGCCTGTGGTTTCCTTGACGGCACCCTTGGCCTCCTTGGCCGCGCCCTGGATACGATCCTTGTCCATAGTTTTGGTCCCTCTGTTTTGTTCATGGGTTGCTTAGGGGGGCCCGGCCAGCCGCTGCCGGGCATCCGTTCAGGAAGCCAGGCCGGCGGTTGCGGTTCGCGGCAGCGTCCGCCGCCGAAAAACCGAATGAAGCGGGCGTTGCCCCTTGCATTCCCTCAGGCCGAACGGGTGGTCGCGTGGCTGATCCTGGCACCCGGGTCGGCGTGCGGGAAGCAGTATCTAGCAACCCGTGGCCAGCGCGCGGTAGCTTCGGAAAATACTCAGGCGCGGAAATCCGCCGCCCAGAAGCAACGCGCAGCCGAATACATGCCACCCGCCGGAGGACACCGGCGGCTAGGTTGCTTCTCCGGCTGCCCGGCGCCGCAGCATCAGCAACCGCTCCTGGCCCTGCGGCGTGCGGGGATCGACTTCCAGCGCCTTCTCCCAGGCCGACAACGCGCTCTTCCAGTCGCCCCGCGCCTCGGCGATGCGCGACAGCGTCTGCCATGCCACGAAATGCCGCGGCTCGCGTTGCAATGTCGCCTCGATGTCGCGGACCGCGCCGCGATAGTCGCCGGCATGGAATTTCGCCAGCGCCCGGCACAGCCAGGCCTCGGCATAATCGGGCGCGAGCACCAGCGCGTCATCCAGCGTGTCGAGCGCGCCGTCGGTATCGCCTTCGTCCATGTCGCTGGCGCCGCGGTTCAGCAGCAGCAGCACCGCCGGCGAGCCGGCCTGCCGCCATGCCTGGCGAATTTGCGCCTCCACCGCCGCCGCCGCCGCCTCGGTGGGGGCGGTCTTCAGGGCGGCGAACAACTGGTCGAGTTTCGCCCGGCGCGCGTCGGCCGGTGCCTGGGCCAAAGCGGGTCCGGTGGCGAGCAGCAGGAGCAGGAACAACAGGCGCATGGCGGGATCGTGCTGCCGGCGCGCGCCGGCCGCAAGTGCAGGAAAGTCGGGGCGCCGCCGCGGCCTTTATGGCGGCAACCCCGCGGGCGCCGGCCCGCCGGCCATCCAGTCCAGCAGCTCCACCATGTGCACCACCGGCAATCCACCACCGGCCAGCTGCGTCAGGCAGCCGATATTGCCAGCCGCCACCACGTCCGCCCGGGTGGCGAGCAGGTTCTTCAGCTTGCGCTCGCGCAGCCGGGCGGCGATGTCCGGTTGCAGCAGATTGTAGGTGCCGGCCGAACCGCAGCACAGATGCCCCTCGGCCGGCTCGACCACCCGGAACCCCGCCTGACGCAGCAGCGCCTTCGGCGCCTCGGTCACGCTTTGGCCGTGCTGAAGGCTGCATGCCGCGTGGTAGGCCACCGTCATCGCCGGCGCCGGCCGTCGCGGCGCATAGCCGAACCGGAGCAGCGCCTCGGAAACATCCATGGCCAGCGCCGCCACCCGCGCCGCCGCATCGGCCTCCGGCTCGGTACGGAACATGAAGCCGTAATCCTTCACCGTGGTGCCGCAGCCCGACGTATTGACGACGATCGCGTCGACCCCCTCCCCCGCCATCTCGCGGGTCCAGGCGGCGATGTTGGCGCGGGCGGCGGCCATCGCCTGGTCGTGCCGGCCCATGTGGTGAACCAGCCCGCCGCAACAGCCGGCGCCCTCGGCCAGCACCACCTCGCCGCCCATGCGGGTCAGCAGGCGGATGGTGGCGTCGTTGATGGCGGGGGCGAGCACCCGCTGCGCGCAGCCGGCCAGCAGCGCCACGCGAAAGCGGCGCGGCCCCTCGGCGCGGTGCAGGCGGGTGGCGTCCAGCGCCCCGGCGGCCGGGCGCGGCGTCGGCACCATCGCCAGCATCGCCCGCAGCCGCCCGGCCAGGACGCGCCGTCGCGGCAGCAGGCCGGCGAACGGACGTGCCAGCCGCGCCCCGGCCAGCGCCAGCCGCAGCCGCCCGGGATGCGGCAGCAGGCCGGCCAGCAACGCCCGCAGCCAGCGATCATGCCAGGGCCGGCGATAGCTGCGTTCCACATAGGTTCGGGCATGGTCCACCAGATGCATGTAATGCACGCCGGAGGGGCAGGTGGTCATGCAGGACAGGCAGGAAAGGCAGCGGTCGATATGCAGCACCACCTCCTCGGAGGCCGGGCGGCCGGATTCCAGCATGTCCTTGATCAGGTAGATGCGCCCGCGTGGGCTGTCGAGTTCGTCGCCCAGCAGCACGAAGGTCGGACAGGTCGCGGTGCAGAATCCGCAATGCACGCAGGTGCGCAGCACCTGGTTGGCGGCGGCGGTGGCGGGGTCGCGAAGCTGCGCGGCGGTGAAGGTGGTCTGCATCAATCGTTCCGCTGCCGCTTGATTTCGCCGCTGGGGATCACCGCCTCACTCCCCTGCCCGCAGGCGGCCCGGGTTGAGGATGCCCTTGGGATCGAAGGCCACCTTGACCCGGCGGGCGATCGCCGCCAGCGCCGCCGGCTCGGACGGGATCACCGCCACCGGCGCCCGCAGCGCCTGCGGCGCGCGCAGCAGGGTCCAGGTGCCGCCGGCCTCGCGCGCCGCCGCGCATACCGCGTCATGCGCCGCCGCGGTGGCGGGGCCGGCCACCCACACCAACCCGCCGCCCCAGTCCAGAAACCAGCGCGCCTCGAACATCCGTTCCAGCACCGCCGCCACCCGTGGCCCGGCGGAAGGACGCACCGAGACGCGCCAGATCGCCCCGGGTTCATCCACCAGCGGCGCGGCGTCGCGCACCGCCGCCCAGGCGGCCAGCGTGGCGGCATCGCCCAGCGTCTCGACCGGACCCAGCGGCGCCAGGTCGGCGCGCAGGCGCTCACTTCGGTAGGCGACGAAGGAGGCGAAATCCTCCAGCCGGACCAGAGCGCACGCACCGTGCAGCCCCGGCACCCGCGCGGCCATCGCCGCCGGCAGGTAGGCGGCGGCGGAAACCCCATAGGGCGAGCCGAGCGCCGCCGACAGCGCCGCCACGCCCTGCACCGGATCAAGCCCGCGCAGCACCAGGGTCGCCCGCCGCTCCGGCGCGGGCAGCACCTTCAGGGTGATTTCGGTCAGCACCGCCAGCGTGCCGTGGCTGCCGGCCAGCAGCTTGCACAGGTCAAGCCCGGTGACGTTCTTCAGCACCCGCCCGCCGGAGCGGATGACCTCGCCGGCGCCGTTCACCGCGCGCAGGCCCAGCACATGGTCGCGCATCGCCCCCCAGGCGACGCGGCGCGGGCCGGACAGGTTGGCGGCCACGACCCCGCCCAGGGTCTGCGGCCCGGCGCCGCCGAGCAACGCAGAAAAATCGGGAATTTCGGCGGTGATCTGCTGGCCGCGTTCCGCCACCGCTTCATGCAGGTCGGCGACAATGGTGCCCGCCCGCGCCGACAGCACCAGTTCCTGCGGCGAATACAGGGTAATTCCGGTCAGCTTGGCGGTGGAAAGCGCCCGCTCCGCCTGCACCGGCCGCAGCATCGCCAGCTTGGAGCCATGGCCCAGCACCAGCAGCGGTTCACCCGCGTCATGGGCCGCGCACACACAGGCCGCGACGCCCGCTTCATCGGCCGGCGCGACCGTGGCGGCGGCAGGCGGCGCGCTCACGCCGGCGCCGGCTGCAACGGGAACACTTTCGATGGGTTCAGCAGCCAGAAGGGGTCGAACGCCGATTTGACGCGGCGCTGCTGGTCGAGCTCCGTCGGGCTGAACTGCACGCCCATCAGGTCGCGCTTTTCCACCCCCACCCCGTGCTCGCCGGTCAGGCAGCCGCCGGCCTCGACGCACAATGTCAGGATATCGGCGCCGAGTTTCTCGGCGCGGTGGAAGCTGTCGGGGTCGTTGGCGTCGAACATGATGAGCGGATGCAGGTTGCCGTCGCCGGCGTGGAAGATATTCGCCACCTGCAACCCGCAGGCCGCGCTCATCTCGCCGATGCGGCCCAGCACCTCGGCCAGGCGGCCGGTGGGGATGACGCCGTCCATGCACAGATAATCGGGGCTGATCCGCCCGACCGCCCCGAACGCGCCCTTGCGTCCTTTCCAGATTGCCGCGCTTTCCGCCGCCGAGGCCGAGATTTTCAGGCTGATCGGGTCGTGGCGGGCACAGATGTCGCTGATCCGCCCGAGCAGTTCGTCCTGTTCATCGACGCTGCCCTCGACCTCGATGATCAGCATGGCCTCGGCGTCCAGCGGGTAGCCGGCATGGGCGAACGCCTCGCAGGCATGGATGGCCGGGCGGTCCATGAACTCCAGCGCCACCGGAATGATGCCCGAGGCGATGATGGCGGCGACGCAGGCGCCGGCCACCTCATTGGCGCGGAAGGCGGCCAGCATGGCCCGCGCGCCTTCCGGCGAGCGCAGGATGCGCACCGTCACCTCGGTGACGATGGCCAGTTGCCCCTCGCTGCCGGTGAGCAGGCCAACCCAGTCATAGCCGGCGGCATCCAGGTGCCAGCCGCCGATCTCCACCACCTCGCCCTCGACGGTGACCAGCTTGAGCCCGAGCAGGTTGTTGGCGGTGACGCCGTAGCGCAGGCAGTGGGCGCCGCCCGAGTTCATCGCGACGTTGCCGCCGATCATGCAGGCAAGCTGGCTGGACGGGTCGGGGGCGTAGAAGAACCCGTCCCCCTGCACCGCCTGGGTGATGCCGATATTGGTGACGCCGGCCTGCACCACGGCCAGCCGGTCGGCATAGTCGATTTCCAGGATGCGGTTCATCCGCATCAGCCCGATCACCACCGAATCCTGCATCGGCAAGGCGCCGCCCGACAGCGAGGTGCCGGCGCCGCGCGGCACCACGCGCACGCCCTCGCGGTGCAGGAATGCCATCACCGCGGCAACCTGGGCGGTGGTTTCGGGCAGCACCACGGCCAGCGGTACCTGGCGATAGGCGGTCAGGGCATCGGTTTCGTAGGGCCTGAGCAGCAACGGCTCGGCGATCACCGCGTCCGGGGGCAACAAATGGCGCAGGCCGGCGACGATGGCATCGCGGCGGGCGAGCACGCCCGGTTTGGGCGGGGGCTGGGTGATCATGGCGAGGTCCTCCTCGGCCATGAATGTGGGGGATCAGGGCAAGGAAGGCCAGGGCTCCGCCCTGGACCCGCCAGGGGTCAGTGGACCCCTGGACCCCGCTACTTGGAGGGTTTTCCCGAGAGGGGGGGGTTAGGAGATGTTTCCATGTCTCCTACCCCCCTCTCGGGAAAACCCTCGAAAAGTAATGGGTTCCAAGGGGCCACCGCCCCTTGGCGGGGTCCAGGGGCAGCGCCCCTGGCCTTGCTTTCCTACCCCTGCCGGCACTTCATCCGGGGGTTCTTCTTGTTGATCACATAGACCCGACCATGCCGGCGCACGACGCGGCAGTTCTTGTCTCGGACCTTGGCCGATTTGAGGCTGTTGCGGATGCGCATGGTAAGGTCGCCTTGGGTTCGCGAAGAATAAGGAGCCGCGCCGAATAGGGGGGCAGCCCTGCGCTGTCAAGTTTTCCCCGCGCTACCGGCCCATGGCGTGCCATCGGACCAGGCGAATCTGCCCGGTATGCATCAGCTTGAGCCGGCGCATCCACACCTCGGCTTCGGCGACCACCGCGGCGGCGCGCATGTGATCCGGCCGGGCCACCGACAGCTCCCGCACCAGACGCTTCCAGCCCTGCACCGCCAGACGCAGGTGGCGCTTCGAAATGTCCTCGCTCACCCGCACATCGAACCCCAGCTGAGTCAAAGCGGAGGACAGCCCCGCCTCGGTCGGCAGGTCAGGCGTCCGCCCCTCGACCTCCGCCCAGGACGCGACCATGGGGTCCGACCGATCCAGGTGCCCCGTTGCCACCAGCTCAACCATGACCAGTTGGCCACCGGACCGCAGCGCACCAGCAATGGCCATCAGCAGTTCGGCCACCGGCACCGGGTGCCCGGGGGCACCGCGCAGCGCCTCCAGCGCCAAAGCGTGGCTGAAGGCGTGGCGGCGAAACACCGTCGCCCGCGGGTCCCACAGGGCGACGCTCGCCCGCTTGGCCACGACCTTGCCGGCGCGCAGCAGCCGCGCGGCCGCCAGCGCCGCCAGCGCGGGGTCGGCCTCGTGGCCGGAGATCCAGGCGCCCAACCCGCCGGCCACCGCCCGCGCCGCCCCGCCGCCGGCGGCGCCAAGCAGCAGCACCGAGCTTGCGGCGGACACGCCGAGCGGCACCGCGAGACGCAGCACCTCCTCCTCGCCGCCAGGAAGAATGAAGCCGTCGCCCCAGATTTCGTCGGCGATGGCGATGCGTGACGGAGTCCAGCGGACCGGCGGCGCAAACGGCGTCGGGATGGGTTCGGCAACCGCCGCCGCCACCGGCTCGAACAACGCCGGAGGCGGCACCGCCGGCCGGCCCGTGGACAACGGCCAGATATTGACGAAACGGTCGCGCAGGTCGGCGAGACGCATACGTTGGCCTGGTTTGCTATGGGCGACGTTCGTGCTGGGACAGCACGGTAGTTAGCTGGTTCGCCCGCGGCCCAATTTCGTCCCCCAGCATTGAACAATGGTTAAGTCGGCGCGCTGGGCGCGGTCAACCGGCAACACGCCGGCCGGTGGCGACCCCAGCAGGACTCGAACCTGCGACCTACCGCTTAGCATCCCACTTCGGCTTTCGCCGCCGCCCCCCGGCGCACTCAGCGGGAGCGTTCGTGGTCTGGACCATCCCTTCGCCCTGGGCCGCGACGCGGCCGACAGGCGCCTGCCGTCTGGTCTCTACACCGTCCCGGCCGAAACCGGGCTTGGCTCGGGATTGCCACGCCCTTGCGGGCACAGGGTTCCCCGAGTTTGACAGGTTCTACGTCCACCGTTTCCGGCGGCGCACTCCATCGAAGGCGGTTGCTCTATCCGACTGAGCTATGGGGCCGTGGCCGGTTAGATAATACGAATCCCGGCCGCCCCGCCATGCCCCGATTGAGGCTCAGTGCGTCCAGTTCTCGTGCCGGCCGAAGCGGAAATTGTCGGCGTAGGCCTTGGGCCGGAAACGGCGGGGCCGGGGCAGTTCGATGTCGTAGGCAAGGCCGCGCCGCTCGGCGTAGGCCACCGCTTCCTCGCGGCTGTCGAAGCGCAGCCGCACCTGCGACTGGGTGTCGGCGCTGCCGATCCAGCCCATCAGCGGGTCGGCCCGGCGCGCTTCGGACGGGGCGAAATCCAGCACCCAGTCCTGGGTGCCGGCGGTGCCCGACTGCATGGCCGTTTTGGGCTGCTGGTAGATGCGGGCGCGGATCGTCATACTGCGGGCCTCTCGGGTGGGGGCATGGTGCCCTGTTACGCAGGCTGCCTGGCGACGTCAATCAAGCGGGGGCAATCAACTGCCCCCGACCGGACCGGGCAGGCGCACCTCGGGCAGGAAATCCGCCCCATGCGCCACCAGGTGGTCCCACAATGCCTGCGCCGCCGGCAGCAGGCGCTTGTCGCGGCTGCGCACCACGAACCACTGGCGCAGCACCGGCAACCCCACCACGTCCAGCGCCACCAGCCGCTCCTCGGCCAGTTCCGCCGCCACGGTGTGGGCCGACAGCAGGGCGATCCCCATCCCCGCCATCACCGCCTGCTTGATGGTTTCGTTGCTGCCCATTTCCATGCCCAGCCCCGGGTCCAGCCCGGCCGCCGCCAACAGGCTGCGCAGCAGGTCGCGGGTGCCCGAGCCGGCCTCGCGCAGCAGGAAGGTTTCGCCGCCCAGCCGCGCCAGCCCGATGCCGCGCGCCGCCGCCAGGGGATGCTCGGGGGGGGCGATGACGACATGCGGGTGGGCGCCGATGACCGCCCGCTCAACCGGGAAGTCCTCCGGCGCCCGGCCCATCACCGCGATGTCGATGTCCAGGTCGCGCAGCGCCGTCAGGATTTCCGCCCGGTTGCCCACCTTGAGGCGGATCTCCACCCCCGGCTCGCTGCGCATGAACGCCGCCAGCGCGCGCGGGGCGAAATACTTGGCGGTGCTGATCACGCCCACGGCCACCCGCCCGCCCTGCATGCCGCGCAGCGCGGCAATGGCGGCGGCACAGTCCGACAGCGCCGCCTCGATGCGGCCGAGCGCGACCAGCACTTCCCGCCCCGCATCGGTACCACGCATGCCCGCCGGCGTCCGCTCCGCCAGCGGCACTTGCAACGCATCTTCAAGCAGACGAAGTTGCTGGCTGACCGCGGGCGGGGTAACCGCCAGCGCGTCCGCGGCGGCGGAGACGGTACCGGTGCGCACAACCGCCGACAGCGCGCGCAGTTGACGCAGGGTGACGCCGCGAAGGGAGGGAGGTAGTTTTTCTTTCATGATCGCCAACAATAAACGAATTCTCTTTCCGCCCCAACGCCGGCAATGTCTGGCCGACCGGACCGCGGGGCTGACCCACAAAAGCGGCACGGCAACGGGGAGGCGCGATCCGGCGCGTCCCCGAAAAGGGAGCCGCGCGTCATGAGAAACACGGCATGAACACCTTAACTGAGTGTCTGGACGGCTGGGCGGGCAATAACGATTCGCGCGTCCAGGTGGCCGCCACCGTGGCGGCGCTGGCCGCCGGCGCCGCGCGCATCACCGACATGCTGAGCCGGGGCCCATTGGCTGGCGACACCGGCGACGGATCGAGCGACGCGGCCCGCCGGGCGGGCGAACTGGTGGCCACGGCGCTGCACGATTCCCCGGTAGCGTGGCTGGCCGCCGAGGGCGAGGATCTACCGGTGGCGGTAACGCCGGGCAGCCTTCTGGCGGTGGCGGTGGAGCCGCTGGACGGTGCGTTGAACGCGGCCACCGGCGCGCCCACCGGCACGATTTTTTCGGTGCTGCCGGTGCCCTCGATGGCCGGCAGCGACGGCAGTCTGGCATTTCTGCAGCAAGGCGACCGCCAGCTCGCCGCCGGCTGCGTGCTGCACGGCGCCCACACGACACTGGCGCTGACCCTGCGCGAAGGCACCGACCTGTTCGTGCTGGACCGCCCGTCCGCCACCTTCCGGCTGGTGCGGCGCGGCCTGAACGTGCCGGAGGGCCGGCATGTTTACGCGATCAACGCCGCCAATTACCGCTACTGGTCCGAATCGGTGCGCGCCTACGTCGATGACTGCATCGCCGGCGAGGACGGCCCGCGCGGCGCCGACTTCAACATGCGCTGGATGGGCTGCGTCTCCGCCGAGTCGATGCGCATCCTGCAACGCGGCGGCGTTTATCTCTACCCCGGCGATTCCCGCCCCGACCACCGGCGCGGCCGTCTGCGCCTGGTGTTCCACGCCCACCCGCTGGCGCTGCTGCTGGAGCAGGCCGGCGGCGGCGCCACCGATGGCACCGAACCCATCCTGCAAACCGCCGCCCGCCGCCTGCAGGATCGGGTGCCGCTGGTGCTCGGCTCACGCGAGAAGGTCGAGCGCATCGCCGGCTACGAAAACATGCGCCTGCCGCTGGGCGAGCGCTCGCCGCTGTTTGGCCGTCGCGGCCTGTTCCGGATCTGAGGAAATCATGTCGATCCGCCATCCCATCATCTCGATCACCGGCTCCTCCGGCGCCGGCACGTCCACGGTGAAGCACACTTTCGGGCAGATTTTCCGCCGCGAAGGCATCAACCCCGCCTTCATCGAGGGTGACGCGTTCCACCGCTTCGACCGCGCCGCCATGCGGGTCGCCATCGCCGAGGCGGCGACACTCGGCAACCAGCATCTCAGCCATTTCGGTCCCGAGGCCAACCTGCTGGAGGAGCTGGAAGCCAGCTTCGAGAGCTACGGCCGCACCGGCACCGCGCGCACCCGCTACTACGTGCACGACCAGTCCGAAGCCGACAAATACGGCTGCCCGCCCGGCACCTTCACCCCGTGGGAACAGTTGCCCTCGGACAGCGACGTGCTGTTCTATGAGGGCCTGCACGGCGCCGTGGTGACCGACAAGGTCGATATCGCCAAGCATGCCGACCTCAAGATCGGCGTGGTGCCGGTGATCAACCTGGAATGGATTCAGAAGATCCACCGCGACCGCGCCGCCCGCGGCTATTCGGTGGAGGCGGTGGTGGACACCATCCTCCGCCGCATGCCGGACTACGTGAACTATATCTGTCCGCAGTTCGCCGTGACCGACGTGAACTTCCAGCGCGTGCCGACGGTGGACACCTCCAACCCGTTCATCGCCCGCTGGATCCCCACCCCCGACGAATCGCTGGTGGTGATCCGCTTCGCCAACCCGCGCGGCATCGACTTCTCCTATCTCGTGTCGATGATCCATGACAGCTTCATGTCGCGCGCCAACTCCATCGTCATCCCGGGCAACAAGATGGACCTGGCGATGCAGCTGATCCTCACCCCGATGATTCTCAAGCTGGTCGAACGCCGCCGGCGCGCGGCCTGACAAGCTCAACGGAAACGCACAAGATGACCTCTCCTTCGAGCGAAGGCGTGACGACCCGCGACATGGCCAATGCCGTGCGCGCACTGGCGATGGACGCGGTGGAAAAGGCGAAGTCGGGACATCCCGGCATGCCGATGGGCATGGCCGATGTGGCGACCGTGCTGTGGACCCGCTTTCTGCGCTTCGACCCCGAGCGCCCGGACTGGCCGGACCGCGACCGTTTCGTGCTGTCGGCCGGCCATGGCTCGATGCTGCTATACGCGCTGCTGCATCTGACCGGCTTCCCCGGCCTGGATATCGAGGAGCTGAAGCGCTTCCGCCAGTCCGGCGCGAGGACCGCGGGGCATCCCGAATACGGCCACGCCGCCGGCATCGAAACCACCACCGGGCCGCTCGGCCAGGGGATCGCCACCGCGGTGGGCATGGCGCTGGCCGAGCGCATGCTGGCCGCCCGCCATGGCGGCGAGCTGGTGGACCACCACACCTACGTCATCGCCGGCGACGGCTGTCTGATGGAAGGTATCTCGCACGAAGCGGCCTCGCTCGCCGGCCATCTCGGCCTCGGCCGGCTGATCGTGCTGTGGGACGACAACGGCATTTCGATCGACGGCCCGACCAGCCTGACCGTGTCGGAGAACACCCAGCAGCGTTTCGCCGCCTATGGCTGGCACGTGCAGTCCGTCGACGGCCACGACGCCGAGGCGGTGGCGAACGCGCTGGCGGTGGCCCGCGAGGAAGCGCGGCCCTCGCTGATCGCCTGTAAATCCGTCATCGGCTACGGCGCGCCCACCAAGGCCGGGCGGGAAAGCGCCCATGGCGCCCCGCTCGGCGAGGCGGAGATACTGGGCGCCCGCGACCGGCTGGGCTGGCCGCACCGGCCGTTCGAGATCCCGGCCGGCATCCGGGCGGCCTGGCAGGAAGCCGGCCTGCGCGGGCGTGCCGCCCGGCTGGCATGGGAAGCCCGTCTGGCCGAGGCGCCGGCGGCGAACCGCGACTCCTTCCTGCACGGCCAGGCCCTGGGCCACGAATCCGGCGTGGCGACTGACGCCGCCCGCGAGGCGCTTTCCGCCTACATCGCCAAACTGGTCGAAACCAAACCCGCCTGGGCCAGCCGCAAATCCAGCGAGGAAGTGCTGAAAGTGCTGACCGCCGTGGTGCCTGAACTGGTCGGCGGCTCGGCGGACCTGACGCATTCCAATCTCACCGTCACCGCCGCGACCAAACGCATCACCCCGGGCAACTTCGCCGGCAGCTACATCCACTGGGGCGTGCGCGAGCACGCCATGGCGGCCGGCATGAACGGCATCGCCCTGCATGGCGGGTTCATCCCCTATGGCGGCACCTTCCTGGTGTTCGCCGACTACGCCCGCGGCGCCATCCGCCTGTCGGCGCTCATGGGCGTGCGGGTGATCTACGTGTTCACCCATGACAGCATCGGGCTGGGCGAGGACGGGCCGACCCACCAGCCGGTCGAGCATCTGGTGTCGCTGCGCGCCATCCCCGGGTTGCTGGTGTTCCGCCCCGCCGACGCGGTGGAAACGGCGGAAGCATGGGCGGCGGCACTGGCCGAGCCGCATGCCCCCTCGGTGCTGGCGCTGTCGCGCCAGGCCTTGCCGGCGCAGCGCATCACCGCCTCTGATGAGAACCTGACCGCGCGCGGCGCCTATGTGCTGCAGGAAGCCAGCGGCAAGCGGGCGGTGACGCTGCTGGCCACCGGCTCGGAAGTGCAGATCGCGGTGGCGGCGCGGGCGGTGCTGGAGGCCGAGGGCCTGCCCACCGCCGTGGTTTCCGTGCCGTGCTGGGAGCTGTTCGATCGCCAGGACGCCGCCTGGCGGGCGAAGGTGCTGGGCACCGCGCCAAGGCTCGCGGTGGAGGCGGCCTCGCCGCTGGGCTGGACCCGCTACGTGGACAGCGAGGACGACGTGCTGGGGATGCGCAGCTTTGGCGCCTCGGCACCGATCGAGGTGTTGTATCCGCAGTTCGGCATCACCGCCGAACGGCTGGTGGAACTGGCCCACGCCCGGCTGGCGCGCGGCGCGGCTTGAACAATATGACGACCGTTCGGGAGAACGACACATGGCAATGATCAGCCTGCGGCAGTTGCTGGACCATGCGGCGGAGCATGGCTACGGCGTGCCGGCCTTCAACGTGAACAACATGGAACAGGTGCTCGCCATCATGGCGGCGGCCCGCCGCACCGACAGCCCGGTGATCGTGCAGGCCAGCCGCGGCGCGCGCAACTATGCCAACGACATCATGTTGCGGCACATGGTCATCGCGGCGGCGGAGATCAATCCGGACATCCCGCTCTGCCTGCACCAGGACCATGGCGAGCAGGCCTCCACCTGCTTTTCGGCGATCCAGTCCGGCTTCACCAGCGTGATGATGGACGGCTCGCTGGAAGCCGACGGCAAGACGCCGGCCAGCTATGAATACAACGTGGCGATCACCCGCAAGGTGACCGAGCTGTCGCACAGCGTCGGCGTGTCGGTGGAAGGCGAGCTGGGCTGCCTCGGCTCGCTGGAGAGCGGCCAGGGCGATCAGGAGGACGGCCACGGCGCCACCGGCGTGCTCGACCATTCGCAGCTGCTGACCGATCCCGGCCAGGCCGCCGATTTCGTCGCCGCCACCCAGGTGGACGCACTGGCGGTGGCGATCGGCACCTCGCACGGCGCCTACAAGTTCAAGAGCAAGCCGACCGGCGAGGTGCTGGCGATGGCGGTGGTGCGCGCCATCCACGAACGCCTGCCCAACACCCATCTGGTGATGCACGGCTCCTCCTCGGTGCCCGAGGAGTTGCAGGAGGCGTTCAACCGGGCCGGCGGCCAGATGCCGCAGACCTGGGGCGTGCCGGTGGAGGAAATCCAGCGCGGCATCAAGATGGGCGTGCGCAAGATCAACATCGACACCGACTGCCGCATCGCCATGACCGCCGAGTTCCGCCGCGTCGCCACCGAGAAGCGCGCCGAATTCGACCCGCGCAACTTCCTCAAGCCCGCGCTCGCGGCGATGGAGAAGCTGTGCGCCCAGCGCTACGAGGAGTTCGGCACCGCCGGTCACGCCTCGAAGATCAAGGCGATCCCGCTCTCCGAAATGGCGCGCCGCTACACCAAGGGCGATCTCGCCCCTGCCACCCAACGGGCCCAGGCGGCCTGAACCAAGTCAACGTCGCGAAGGAAACGCACCATATGGCACAGGTTCCCGCATCACGCAGTTCGGCCGACCGCTACAAGGCCGGAGTCATGCAATACAAGGAAATGGGTTACTTCGACCTGGACTACCAGCCGAAGGACACCGACATCCTCGCCGTGTTCCGCATCACCCCGCAGGATGGCGTGGACCCCGAGGAAGCCGCCGCCGCGGTGGCCGGTGAAAGCTCCACCGCCACCTGGACGGTGGTCTGGACCGACCGCCTGACCGCCTGCGAAAAGTACCGCGCCCGCGCCTACCGGGTGGAAGCGGTGCCGGGCCAGGTGAACCAGTGGTTCGCCTATATCGCCTACGACATCGATCTGTTCGAGGCCAACTCGATCGTCAATGTCTCCGCCTCCATCATCGGCAACGTGTTCGGCTTCAAGCCGGTGAAGGCGCTGCGCCTGGAGGACATGCGGTTCCCGGTCGCCTATGTGAAGACCTTCGCCGGCCCGCCGACCGGCATCGTGGTGGAGCGCGAGCGGCTCGACAAGTTCGGCCGGCCGCTGCTCGGCGCCACCGTGAAGCCGAAGCTCGGCCTGTCGGGGCGCAACTACGGCCGCGTGGTATATGAGGCGCTGAAGGGCGGTCTGGACTTCACCAAGGACGACGAGAACATCAACAGCCAGGCCTTCATGCACTGGCGCGAGCGTTTCCTGTACTGCATGGAAGCGGTCAAGCGCGCCGAGGCGGCGACTGGCGAGGTGAAGGGCACCTACCTGAACATCTCCGCCGGCACCATGGAGGACATCTACGAGCGCGCCGAGTTCGCCAAGAGCCTCGGCAGCGTCATCGTCATGATCGATCTGGTGATCGGCTACTCGGCGATCCAGTCGATCTCCAAGTGGTGCCGCCGGAACGACATGATCCTGCACCTGCACCGCGCCGGCCACTCCACCTACACGCGCCAGAAGACGCATGGCGTGAGCTTCCGCGTCATCGCCAAGTGGATGCGCCTCGCGGGCGTGGACCACATCCATGCCGGCACCGCGGTGGGCAAGCTGGAAGGCGACCCGGAGACGACGCGCGGCTTCTATGACATCTGCCGTGAGGACTTTGTCCCGCAGCGGCTGGACCGCGGCATTTTCTTCGATCAGCCCTGGGCGTCGCTCGCCAAGGTCATGCCGGTCGCCTCGGGCGGCATCCATGCCGGGCAGATGCACCAGCTGATCGACCTGTTCGGCGATGACTGCGTGTTGCAGTTCGGCGGCGGCACGATCGGCCATCCGACCGGCATCCAGGCCGGCGCCACCGCCAACCGGGTGGCCCTCGAGGCCATGGTGTTCGCCCGCAACGAAGGCCGCGACATCCTGGCCGAAGGCCCGGAAATCCTGCAACGCGCGGCCCGCACCTGCACCCCGCTCGCGCAGGCGCTGGAAGTGTGGAAGGACGTGACCTTCAACTACGCCTCCACCGACACCCCCGACTTCGTTCCGTCCGTGACCCCGGCCTGAAGCCCTGGCCTGCATACAAGGAGCCAACAACATGCGTCTTACCCAGGGCACGTTCAGCTATCTGCCCGACCTCACCGACGAGCAGATCCGCAGCCAGGTCGCCTATGCCCAGGCCCAGGGCTGGGCGGTGAACGTCGAGTACACCGACGATCCGCATCCGCGGAACACCTACTGGGAACTGTGGGGCCTGCCGATGTTCGACCTCAAGGACCCGGCCGGGGTGCTGCATGAGGTCAACGAATGCCGCAAGGTGTTCGGCAACTCCTATATCCGCGTCTCCGCCTTCGATCCGTCGCACACCTGGGAGACGGTGCGGCTGTCGTTCATCGTCAACCGGCCGCCCGAGGAACCGGGCTTCTATGTTGAGCGCAACGAGGTGAACGGCCGCAGCATCAACTACACCGTGCGCTCCTACGCCGTGGCGGCCAAGCCGGCCGGCGAGCGTTACTGATGGCGGACGCGCCGCAGACCGTGGACCTCGCCCGCGCCTTCGCCGAATCCGGCGTGGGCGAGGTGCTGGCGCAGCTCGACCGGGAACTGATCGGGCTGCGGCCGGTGAAAGCGCGAATCCGCGAAATTGCGGCGCTGCTGCTGGTGGACAAGCTGCGCCGTGAGCATGGGCTCACGGCGCAGCCGCCGACGCTGCACATGTCGTTCACCGGCAACCCCGGCACCGGCAAGACGACCGTGGCGCTGCGCATGGCCAATATTTTGAACCGGCTCGGCTATATCCGGTCCGGCCATCTGGTGTCGGTGACCCGCGACGATCTGGTGGGCCAGTATATCGGCCATACCGCGCCGAAGACCAAGGAAGTGCTGAAGAAGGCGATGGGCGGCGTGCTGTTCATCGACGAGGCGTATTACCTCTACCGCCCGGAAAACGAGCGCGACTACGGGATGGAGGCGATCGAAATCCTGCTTCAGGTGATGGAGAACAAGCGCGACGATCTGGTGGTTATCCTGGCCGGCTACGCCGACCGGATGGACAAGTTCTTCACCTCCAACCCGGGCTTTCGTTCACGCATCGCCCACCATATCGACTTCCCCGACTACCAGGCGACGGAACTGGCGCAGATCGGCGAAAGCATGTTGACCGCCCAGGGCTATCGTTTCAGCCCGGATGCGCAGGTGGCGTTCCGCCGCTATATCGACGCCCGCATGCAGCAGCCGCATTTCGCCAATGCCCGCTCGATCCGCAACGCGCTCGACCGGGCGCGGCTGCGCCAGGCGGTGCGCCTGTTCGAGCGGCGGGACGGCGCGCTGTCCATCGATGACCTGATGACGATCGAGGCGGATGAAATCCTGTCCAGCCGCGTGCTGACGGACCCCGCCACCGCAAAGGGACCGGAATGACCCACGACGTGTTGATCGCCCCCTCCATTCTCTCGGCCGATTTTTCCCGCATCGGCGAGGAAGTGCGCGCCATCGACGAGGCCGGGGCGGACTGGATTCACCTGGACGTGATGGACGGTCATTTCGTCCCGAACATCACCTTCGGCCCCGACATCGTCAAGGCCATCCGCAAATACAGCGCCAAGGTGTTCGACGCGCATCTGATGATCTCACCGGTCGATCCGTTCCTGGAGGCATTCGCCCGCGCCGGCGCCGACTACATCACGGTGCAGGCGGAAGCGACGATCCATCTCGACCGCACCTTGCAGGCGATCCGCGCGCTGGGGGTGAAGGCGGGGGTGGCGCTGAACCCGGCCACCTCCGAGCAGGCCATCGCTTATGTGCTGGACAAGGTGGATCTGGTGCTGGTGATGACGGTGAACCCCGGCTTCGGCGGGCAGAAATTCATCCCCGCCGGGGTGGAGAAAATCCGCCGCATCCGCGACATGATCGGCGACCGCGACATCCGCATCGAGGTGGACGGCGGGGTGACGCCGGAGACGGCGCCGCTGGTGATCGAGGCGGGGGCATCCGTGCTGGTGGCGGGGTCGGCGGTGTTCGGGCGGCCGCCCTATGCGCAGGCCATCGCGGCGCTGCGGCCGGCGGGCTGAGTCAGCACTTTCAGGCAGACGCTCGGCGCGCAAGTTGAGCAGGTGCACGCCGAGGGTGCTCCAGGATTTACCGCGAGAAGGTGAGCGGCGCGCAGGCCGAGCGGCAGTGCCGCGCCGAAGGCGCGACGTTCAAGAAGTTGGCGTAGAGCTATGATGTCGGCCTAGTGACGATTTCCAGAATCATCTATTAATGCATATTAACTTGGCCAGACGGCTGTAACATCAAATTCTATCAACTCCTTTTTGGAGTTACGCTTACGAATTGCGCGGCATTCGATCGAGCCAAATCCGACTTTCGCCATCATGGCGGCGTATAACCTCTCAACTGGCAATAGCACCCCGTAGAATGTTGAGTTCCCCACAATGTAGTGAATATCCGCACCTGGCGCCAAAATTCTCGGCAGCCGCCTGAAGTGCAACCACATATCATCAAAATATTTTGCGATATACGTCGAAAGAATCTTCCCATTTTTATTGTCTGCATGCGCAACCTGATCGAGGATCGATTCCAGATCCCCGTTTTTCAAAGCGTCTTCAGGACGCTCCCACTCATTGAGGCGACTTGTCGCCATGCCCCATGTGCCACCTATCGCTGTCCAATCAAGCTCGCCAGCGTCGCGCCCGTTCATAAGAAATCCAAGCCAATACATGTAAGGACGTAGCTCGCGGATATAGGACATCCGATTTGCATAGGGCGGTGAGGTTATCACGCGGTCAAATTTTCCCTCCACGACTGAGGCTGGATCACGCGCATCCCCGAGAAGAACCGTTGAATCGCCCTCGGGGTTATCTGTTGCACCATTCAGGACAAGGCGCACGTCATCAGCATACATCCCACCCATATCGAGGTTCAGATCAAAGGGTATTTGACCGTCATCCTTGAAGGACATAGATTGATGATTGAAGGCAGCGTTTGAAAGCGCGATTAACGTGCGGCAGAATGAAACTAGGAGCAAAGTCCTCGATTGCGACCCGACCGCGGTTGTCGCATCGATAGCCGCCCTAAGAGCACGCAGAAAATCGAGGGCTTGGGGCGACCACCACCTTTCAATGTGGTGAATTGGCGGAGCGGGCGCTAGCGTAACGGCTTTATCTTTAACTAGCCCGATTGCACGTGTGCATGCGTCGCGAGTTTCATTTATGGCTAACGCGGTGTAGTGCGCCGTTTTCGCGTTTCCAAGCCACACCAGGAACGGATTGATGTCCGTCGTGATCCCCTCGTGTCCGTGGTAGGCTGCGCTGAGAGCGGTTGTGGCAGTTCCGCAGAACGGATCATAGACCCGCATCGGACGCTCTGAGCGGTCAACAAGCTCTTCGACAACCTTGACGGAGTAGGCAGGCGTCAGACGAAGCCAACCATGTCGCCCCGTCTTAAGGTTGTGCTTGTGGGTATAGTCAGCACGTTGCCTTAGATCGATACGGGCGGTCTTGTTCATGTCGTCTCCGGGGCAAGGAGAGCCTTCAACACGAAATCGATTTCTGTGCGCAGTTTCTGGCTGTTGCGCTCGAAAAAGGCGGCAAGATCGTAACCCACCACATCGCGCATAAAATCGTATGTTGATATCAGGGGATCATCGAGGCCGATAAGCCCGGTGACAACAGCCCACTTTTCGAGGCGATACCGCATCAATATGTCGCCGTCGATTTGCGCGGAGAGAATCGCAGCACAGGGAAGATATGCTTTGGTGTAGGCGGTCGCGGCATTCGCAATATCCGCGTTCTGGCGCTTTGAGTCTTTGCTTTTGTAGCCCTGGCGAACCTCAAAAATTGTGCCGTTCAGAGTTGCAAAGATTTTGGGATCGACGCCGAGTGCCGCGCGACAGCAAAGTTGGCCGGTCAGCGACACGTAGGATGGCCGGTTTGGTCAGCCGGAGGGCGGGCTAGCCC
>Ga0302319_10002432_pt1 | contig 40155 bp, 31 predicted proteins | sample Bog_T0_2_FD_203319 | JGI IMG/M metagenome (GOLD analysis project Ga0302319, IMG submission 203319) | Peat permafrost microbial communities from Stordalen Mire near Abisko, Sweden - Bog_T0_2 | ecosystem: Environmental > Terrestrial > Soil > Wetlands > Peat | place: Sweden: Abisko, Stordalen Mire... | reverse complement strand
CCGCCCGCGCCATGATCTTCGCTGGGGGATGCGGATTTTATCCCTGTATCGCAGACGAGGTTTTTCTGCGACTGAGGCTTTGGACTTGGGGTGAGATGGCCTTCCGCGAACAACTGCGCCTCGGCCTCCAACCAATGCCGCACATCGTGTCCGGGCAGCGAACCTTGATTCAAATAGTTGAAATATGCCCTGGTGGCCACTTCGCCCGGTGACGGTACCGGCTCATTGGCGTTGCAGTTTGAGTCCGCGACCGCACTTGGCCGCAACGCGCTGGCTGCATTTTTAATCTGCGTGCTGGTAAATTTGCTATGTGCCATCGAGCAAGCATAGGCTGGCTGTCGGCGCTTCTGCTATGGGGTGTTCACCCGAGACTTCCGGCCCGGAGACCAGATTGGGGGTTGAAACTGCCGGGACAACATATTGGATTTTTATTTTACCTGGTTTTACCGGCTGGACAGGGGATTGTGAATCAACCTGTCCGGGTTTCACCCCATAGCGATCGGCCAGTCCGCAACGTAAAGTGTCAGTTGCGATAAGAGCAAAAACATTAAAATGAAAGAACAAGCACTATGACCAAGAACAATTCCATCGTGGCGATTTTCAAATCCCACATCGAAGCCGAAACCGCCGTCAAGGAACTCCAGCAGGCGGGCTTTGACATGAAAAAACTGTCCATCGTCGGCCGCGACTATCACACGGATGAAAACGTCGTCGGCTATTACAATACCGGCGACCGCATGAAGTACTGGGGCAAATTGGGTGCCTTCTGGGGCGGGTTTTGGGGCCTGTTGTTTGGCTCCGCGTTCTTTTTTGTCCCCGGCGTTGGCCCGTTGCTATTCGCAGGACCAATTGTCACCTATATCGTCGGCGCGCTGGAAGGCGCCGTGGTGGTGGGCGGTTTGAGCGCGCTGGGGGCCGGACTTTACGGCATGGGCATCCCCAAGGACAGCGTTCTGAAATACGAGACGGCGGTGAAGAGCGGCAAGTATGTCTTGATCGCCCACGGCACCGATATGGAAACGGTCCACGCGCGCGAAATCATCAGCCGCACCAACCCGGAGGCGTTGGAAGACCATCAGCCTTCACACACCAACCCGAAATCCCACCTCGTGGGAGCGTAAATTCACCTGCAAAATACATCACAGCACAACTGCGAAAATTAAACCTATATGATCAAAACGAATGCCGTCGTGGCGATCTACAAATCCCACGACCAAGCCGAAGCTGCCGTCAAGGAGTTGCAGGCATCCGGTTTTGACATGAAGCAACTTTCCATTGTCGGAAGCAACTATCACACGGATGAAGACGTTGTCGGTTGTTACAATACTGGTGACCGCATGAAATATTGGGGGAAAATCGGAGCGCTCTGGGGTGGAATCTGGGGAATGTTAATTGGATCGGCGTTCTTTTTGATTCCCGGCATCGGGCCGCTGCTCGTAGCGGGGCCGCTCGTCAGTTGTGTCGTCGGCGCGCTGGAAGGCGCCTTGGTGGTGGGCGGTTTGAGTGCGCTGGGTGCCGGGCTTTACATCCTGGGCATCCCCAAGGACAGCGTTCTGAAATATGAGACGGAGGTGAAGAGCGGCAAGTATGTCTTGATCGCCCACGGCTCGGATGTGGAAACAGTCCACGCGCGCGAAATCATCAGCCGCACCAACCCCGAGGCGTTGGAAACCCATCAACCTTCATACACCCACCCGAAATCGCACCTCGTGGGAGCCTAAATTAGCCTGCGAAATACATCACACCACAACTGCGAAAATGAAACCTATATGACCAAAACGAATGCCGTCGTGGCAATCTACAAATCCCACGACGAAGTCGAAGCCGCGATCGAGGAACTGCGGCAATCCGGTTTCGACCTGAAGAAACTGTCCGTTGTTGGACGCGATGATCACACCGTTGAGCATGTTGTCGGCTACTACAATGCGGGGGACCGCATGAAACACTGGGGAAAACTTGGCGCCTTTTGGGGTGGGCTATGGGGACTTTTACTCGGTTCGGCATTGTTTTTGATTCCCGGCATCGGGCCATTGCTCGTGGCAGGGCCACTCGTCGGTATGATCGTCGGGGGGTTGGAAGGAGCAATGGGAGGAGCTGTGGTAGCGGGCGGTTTGAGTGCGCTGGGGGCCGGGCTTTACAGCATGGGAATCCCCAAGGACAGCATTTTGGAATACGAGACGGCGGTGAAGAGCGGCAAGTATGTCTTGATCGCCCACGGCTCGGATGTGGAAACAGTCCACGCGCGCGAAATCATCAGTCGCACCAACCCGGAAGCGTTGGAAGCTCATCAGCCGGCGTTTGCCCACACGGAAACCTGCGCGGTGGGGGCATAATTTGTAGCTGTATTTGGAAACTTCCCACGTGGCAAACAATCTCATGAAGAAAAAAATAACCATGCAACTCGGCATGATTGGCCTGGGCCGGATGGGTTCAAACATGGTGCGGCGGCTTATCAAAAGCGGTCACCGGTGTGTCGTCTTTGACCAGTTGCCCAAAGCGGTGAAGGATTTGGGCAAGGCCAAAGCGGTTGGTGCCGCCTCGCTCGCGGACCTCGTCAAGAAGCTCGCCAAGCCGCGCGCCGTCTGGTTGATGGTGCCGGCGGCGGTGGTGGATAAAACCATTGCCGACCTCATGCCTTTGCTCGAAGCGGGCGACACACTCATTGACGGCGGCAATTCCTATTATATTGATGACATCCGGCGCGCGAAGGAACTTGCGCCAAAAGGAATTCATTATGTTGATGTGGGAACCAGCGGCGGCGTGTGGGGATTTGAACGCGGCTATTGCATGATGATTGGCGGCGATTCAAAAGTGGTTCAGCGCCTCGATCCCATATTTGCCACGCTGGCACCGGGTATCGGCAACGTCGCACACACGCCGGGACGGGAGAAACTTGGCGGCACTTCCGAACGAGGTTATCTGCACTGTGGCCTGAACGGTGCCGGGCATTTTGTAAAAATGGTTCACAACGGCATCGAATATGGAATCATGGCCGCGTATGCCGAGGGGCTGGGCATCTTGCACGCAGCGAACATCGGCAAACAGCAAGCCGAAATAAATGCGGAAACAACACCGTTGCGCGAGCCTGAACATTACCAATACGACCTCAACCTCGCCGACATTTCGGAGGTTTGGCGGCGTGGGAGCGTGATCGCTTCGTGGCTGCTCGATTTGACCGCGGATGCACTGGCCAAGGATTCCGCCCTCGCGAAATTTGCCGGACGCGTCTCCGATTCTGGCGAAGGCCGCTGGACCATCAAGGCGGCCATTGATGAAGGCGTGCCCGCTCCGGTGCTGACGACGGCGCTCTACGCACGTTTCAGTTCGCGTGGTGACGCCGATTTCCAGGACAAGCTGCTCTCGGCCATGCGCTATGGATTCGGTGGTCACCTGGAAAAACCCTCCAAGTCAGGGTCGCCTGATGATCTGGTCTGACTTCGTCCAACTCCTCGGGGCCATCCTGCTGATGGTTGGCGCGTTGCTGCCGGTTGTAAATCCACTGGGCGACGCTCCAATTTTCTTGCGAATGACGCCCGGCTGCGATGAGCCAACCCGTGCCTTTTTGGCGAAACGCATCGCGTTTTACTCGTTCATCCTTTTGCTGGGGTCCATGTTGCTTGGCTCGTTCGTCCTGCGTTTGTTTGGCCTTTCGATTCCCATTGTGCAGGTAGCGGGCGGGGCCGTTGTGTGTGCGCTCGGTTGGAAACTCCTGGCGGCTGAAAACCCAAAACCGGCCGATGTGGCCACCGACCTGATCCAGGCCAAGACCATCGCGTTGGGACGGGCCTTTGCCCCGCTGACCATGCCGTTGACGATTGACGCCGGGGTTGTTTCAGTCGCGATTACTGTGGGTGCCAATCACGCGCACACGATTGAACACGCGCTGATTCAACTGCTCGCCGCCGTCATCGGTGCCATTATCATAGCGTTGTCCATTCTGCTGACGTATCGCTACGCCCAGCGGGTCGGCAAACGGATCGGCCACACGGGTATGATCGTGGTGGTGCGGCTCTCAGCGTTCATCATGGTGTGCATCGGGGTGGAAATCACTTGGAACGGCGTAAAGTCGTTGCTGGCTGGAATCGGCATTCCGGGTTGATCTGCGTGCGGGAGGTCACAAACACGCCGCTGACTGGCCGGCCCATTTCTTGTCCTCTGTGAGAATGAGTTTGCCGCCCATCAAAACACCTCTTCCGCCCGTTTCGGGAAATTCCACTATCGCCAGATCCTCGCGGGGAAATGTTGTGTCCATCTTGACGGCAAAGTTTGAAGCTTGCAATAATGACTGATGAATTCTTTACCATCCAGCAACCCGGTGACTGAATGGCTGATTTTTCTGGTCATTCTGGTTCCGATATGTCTCGTCCTCGCCGGTTTTGTTGTCTGGTTGACGGTGATCCGTCCCAAGCGCAAAAAATCCAGGAAGAAACACCACCACGACGGTCGCACCAATCCGACGCTGGCCCGCACCAACGGCTTGCCGCCCAAGCGCGACCCCAATATGCCACCACATGGGCTATGACTAGCTTATGACGGCACGCCTTGCCTTGCCGAAATCCTGATCGAACTAATTTGAAAAGCTCGAAAACAAGGCTTTGAGCAAATAATAGCCGCCCGTCAAGAAAACGAGAAAGGATATGATTTCCGCGGAAAAAACCACCATGGCGACGACTTTGAGTCCCAAGTGCGCCAGAATTATCGCCAGGGATTCAATGAGCAGAAACAGCACGCCGGCATAGTGCCGACGCCGGAACGGCCGAAAAGCCAGAATATTTTGGTCAGGGTTTTCACTTGAATTGCCGCGTGCTCACTCAGCCATGCCTGGTTGAGTTTCACGATTGCTTTCTATTTTGTGGTTTCTCCGATGGGTATGAGATCAGCGGCAATTTCAGAATGGATTTGAACCTCTTGTCTTCCTTGGCCACGCTGATGTTGCCAAAACCAAATGAGAAAATACGCACTAATGCGTATTGCTTAATATTTTTATCACAGATAGGATGCAGCCGATAAATGAGCGAGCAATACAATGAAAACCACGCATCCAATTAAAACTTTTAAATCCCTTATCCTAACGACTGCGATTGCCTGCGCCACACTTGGCAGCCTCGCGGTTCGTGCTGGCAACATCATTTGGACCAACGGCACCAGTGGCGGATGGAATACGGCCGCAAACTGGAATCCCAACAGCGTTCCGGGTGCCGGGGACACGGCCATCATCACCAACCCAGGAGTTGCCGTTTGGCTCACCAGCAGCACGACTGCCGGTGCCGTCATCTTGGGCACCAGCGGGGGCGGCACAGCGACCCTGTCGCTCAACAATCAGACGCTTTCATTGAACGGTCCGTTGACGGTCAGTTCCGGCGGTTCGTTCACAGTGGACAGTGGTGCGCTGGTGGGGAACACCAATGCGGTGTTGAGCGGCACCATCGGGTGGTCCGCCGGTGCTTTGGGTGGCATTCTGACGCTGGCTGTGGGCAGCACCCTGAATCTCACCAGCGCCAATAATCATAACCTGCCGAACCTGACGTTCACCAACAACGGCACGGTGGTGTGGGCAACGGGGCCTGTGCAAGGTGGCGGTGGTTCTGGCACCTACATTTACAACCACGGGGCTTGGAACTCGCTTGATGATTCGACCTGGAACAATGCCTATGGCTACAACGGCACAGTGTTCAACAACTACGGCACGTTCAGAAAATCGGGGGGTGGCGACGAGTTTGACACCGCCACCTATTTTGCGAGTGGGGTGGTGTTCAACCAACTGGCCGGGGTGATGGACGTGCAGAACGGCGTTAATGGGTTGAATTTGGTGCTGGCAGGCAGCGGCAGCTTCACCGGCGGTTACGTCACCACCAACGTCGCCGGGATTACCTATCTTTCCAGCGGCAACTTCACCATCAATGGGACCGTCACCACCACCAACGTGTGGGAGGCTGGAGGCAATCTGGTCGGAGCCAATGTCATCAACGGCGGTTTGAACTGGCAGGCGGGCAACTGGAACAGTGCGGCGTCGGTGTCCATCGCCACCAACAGCACGCTAATCGTGGCCGGCGGCGCGGGCAACAACGACTTGCAAAACACGGTGGTGACGAACAATGGCACGGTGTTGTGGGCCAGCGGGACGCTTCGCGGCGGGGGCGGCAATCTTAATCCCGGCACAACCATTGTGAACAACGGTTGGTGGAACGCTCAAAGTGACCAGACCATCAACAACTACTTCGGCTACAATGGCACGGTGTTCAACAACTATGGCACTTTCAGCAAAACCGGCGGAGCCGGCGCATTTGCCAACGCCACGGTCTTCGCGGGCGGCGTGGTGTTCAACCAACTGGCCGGGGTAATTGACGTCAAGTCCGGAGGTGATGGGTTGAGTTTGGTATTGCAAGGCAACGGCAACTTCACCGGCGGCTACATTGCCACCAATGCTGCCGGGTTGACGTATCTTTCCGGTGGTAGCTTCACGATTAACGGCACCGTCACCCCCACCAACCTGATTGAGAACGCCGGCAATCTGGTGGGGGCCAATGTCATCAACGGGGCGCTGACCTGGCAGGCGGGCGTGTGGAACGGCGCGGCGTCGGTGTCCATCGCCACCAACAGCATGCTCATCGTGGCCGGCGGCGCGGGCAACAATGACCTGGCTAACACAGTAGTGACGAACAACGGCACGGTGTTGTGGGCCAGCGGGACGCTTCGCGGCGGGGGCGGCAATCTCAATCCCAATCCCGGCACAACCATTGTCAATAACGGTTCGTGGAACGCTCAAAGTGACCAGACTCTCAACAACAACTTCGGCTACAATGGCACGGTGTTCAACAACTATGGCACCTTCAGCAAAACGGGCGGGACTGGCAAGTTTGACACGGCCACCTATTTTGGGAACGGTGTGGTGTTCAACCAGCTTGCCGGGGTGATGGACGTGCAGAACGGCGTTAATGGCTTGAATTTGGTGCTGGCAGGCAGCGGCAGCTTCACCGGCGGTTACGTTACCACCAACGTTGCCGGGTTGACGTATTTATCCAGCGGGAGCTTCACCATCAATGGGACCGTCACCCCCACCAATGTGATTGAGAACGCCGGCAATCTAGTGGGAGCCAACGTCATCAAAGGGGCGCTAACCTGGCAGGCGGGCGTGTGGAACAATGCGGCGTCGGTGACCATCGCCACCAACAGCACGTTGATCGTGGCCGGCGGCCCAGGGGTGAATGACATGGCCAACACGGTGGTGACGAACAATGGCACGGTGGTGTGGGCCAGCGGAACCCTGGAAGGCGGCGGCGGGGTGGGCACCGCCATCTATAATAATGGATGGTGGCTGGCGTCGAGCGACCAGACTTTCAACAACAACTATAGCTATGCTGGCACCGTGTTCAACAACTATGGCACGTTCAGCAAAACGGGCGGGGCCAGTGCCAATCAGACCCTGTTTACAGCCGGCGTGTTATTCAACCAACTGGCCGGGGTGCTTGACGTGCAATCTGGCGTGAATGGGTTGAATTTGGTATTGCAGGGCAACGGCAACTTCACCGGCGGCTATGTCACCAGCAAAACCGGCGGGTTAACGTATCTTTCCAGCGGCAATTTCACCCTCAACGGCACCGTCACAACCACCAACCTGATTGAGAACGCCGGGAATCTGACGGGCTCCAATGTCATCAACGGGGCGCTGACCTGGCAGGCAGGCGTGTGGAACAGCGCGGCGGCGGTAACCATTGCCACCAACAGCACACTGATCGTGGCCGGCGGTGGTTTTGGCAACAATGACATGGCCAACACGGTGGTGATAAACAACGGCACGGTGGTGTGGGAGAGCGGCACGATTCGCGGCGGCGGCGGCAATCGCAGCCCCGGCACCTACATTGTCAACAACGGTTCGTGGTTGGCGAGCGGCGGGATCATCAACAACTATTATGGCTATAACAACACGATATTCAACAACCTCGGCACGTTCCGCAACCTCGGCCAGAGCAATGTTGTTACTGAGATTGATGTCGAGTTTGACACTGGTGGATTGCTGGATGTCCAGACTGGCATCGTCTGGTTTAATGGCCCGGTGACTTACCAAGGCATCGTGAATTTTGGCATTAGCAGCGGGGCCACCTACGGCCAAATATGGGATGACAATCCCGTGGCGATCCAAGGCGCGCTCAGTGTTAATTTGATCAATGGGTATGCGAGCCTCGCTGGTTATGGGCTTGGAACTAATAATGTCAATGGGGATATTCCAGCTTTGATTACGTGGCCGGCGGATTCAACTTACTATACGATTACTGGATTTGGAACGCCTCCCCTCATCAACATGCCAGCCGGAGAAACTTGGAGTGCGCGTTACTCCAACACGGGTATTTATTTGCTATTAGCGAGCATTAAGCCGCAATTGACGACCGTCAACATGGCGGGAAGCAATCTGGTCTTCAGTGGTGTTGGCGGATCGCCAGGCAGCAACTATGTGGTCTTGGCCAGCACCGACCTGACGCTGCCCCTGCCCAGTTGGACGCCACTGACCACCAACGCCTTTGACGGCTACGGCCAGTTTAACTTTACCAACTCCATCAACTCAAGCAAACCGAAACAGTTTTTCACCTTCAAGGTGCCCTGACCGCGGCCAGCTCGGCGGACGGTCTTGGATTTCGGGGGACAAGCGCCGCCAACCCCGCGAACAGTCGGCGGACATCGCGCAATTGCGGGCGTTGCATGTGGAGGTTGATCAGGCCGCGGCCGCCGCCTACGGCTGGAGCGATTTGGCCGGAAGTTCCGTTTCCCAATTGGGCCACGGCTTCCAAGCCACCAACCAAGGCGGCGCTACACGATCAGCGAGACTGCCCGCCGCATCGTCCTCGACCGCCTCCTCGCCCTCAATCACCAGCGTTACGCGGAAGAAATCCAAGCCGGGTTGCATGAGAAGACAAAGTCCAAGGCGGAAAGACCCAAATCCAAAGCTGCGAGCGGTGTCAAAGAGCAACGCGAATTGATTTCACCGCCGCAGGGAGATTTGTTGTCAGCGACACGGCGACGCGGTAAAGGTCTTCGACGGCCTGCGCATACTGCATGGGCGCGAGTTCGCCGGGCAGCATGTAGAGTCTGCTGGGGCCGTCGGCGCCGGCATCTGATAATGGAGGCGGATGGTGGCGGCGGGATGTTTGGGGTCAATGTTGACGGTGATTTTCAGCGTTTTGCGCTGAGGGCGTTTTTATCCAGCCATTTGAGCGGCTGGCGCAGGCCGGTCTTGTTGATTTTGAAATCGGGGGACATGAGGCTGCTTTGCAGGCGGATGGCCATGCGGCCATCGTCATAGGCAATGAACTCGTGAAAGCCGATCTCGAAGTCGAGTCCGGTCTTCAGGGTGTTGACCGAATTTTTGGAGCCGTCGGATGACGACAAAAGTGACCTGAACCGAAGCATAAAGCGTGCGGGCAATGACTAGCCCAATTGTTCAGGCAATCCAAGTAACCGGCGTATCCGGCATCCGTGACGCGACACGTCGCCAAGTCAGGGAAAGCATCCGGCGGCTTTGGCGACCCCGTTCCACGCGCCGCTTCATCCGCTGGACAGCGAAAAGCAAACCTTCGGCTGCCGCTACACCAATCCCGATTTCTGCGCGAAGAATCGTTTACCCAGAGTCTGCGCCCTGGTGCGCGCCGACAAGATTTGCCACGCTCCGCCGCATTTGTGGTCCAAGCAATTCAAAAAGCTCCAAGCGGAAAATGCCAAGGCCGAATGAACCGAACCTTGCCCGCCTGTTTTGGATCCCATGCCGCGAACCACCAACTACGCCAACCGATTTCGAGCCAAAGACGATGTTGCATCGTATGATTTGAAGGAATATGGCGCCGGTTGCTATGCCTCCCGCATTTGGGATTTGCAGCGGCCGTTGCTGGAAGAAATCATTTTGCAACATCTGGCGGAAGTGCGCCACTCGCTCGCACTGTTGGATTTTGCCTGCGGCACCGGCCGGGTGTTGTCCACGCTTGAACCGCTGGTCATTTCGGCGGACGGAATAGACACTTCTCCGGAAATGGTCGCGGTGGCGCGGACGAAATGCATCAAGGCCCGGCTGTAAGTGGGCGACATTCTGACGCAACCGGAATTGTTGCGAAAAAATTACGATGTTATCACGGCCTTCCGTTTCCGGCTGAACGTGGAGCCCGAAATTCGCCGCCGAGTGCTCCGGCGGCTGCGGGAGGTGATCCGCGAACCGCATGGCCGGCTGGTGGTCAACGTCCACGGCAATTCGCGATCGCTGCGGCATCCGGCGATTATGTGGCGACGCTGGCGCGAACGCTCACACCAGACCGGTGCCATGCTCAACGAAATGTCGCCCGGCGAGGTAAGGATGATGCTCCGTGAATGCGGTTTTCAAGTTGTCCGCCAGTTTGGTTTTGGTATGCTGCCTCCGACCCGCTACCGCACCCCGTTGCGCAACTTCGCCTTCGTCGTGGACCAGACCCTGGCCGGCGACGGATGGTGCAACGATTGGGCCGTAGATATGCTATTCGTCTGCCGCCGGTTTGAAGGTAGAGAATATGTCCGCCTGAATCCATGTTCAAGAATGTGCTGCCAGCCATCACGGCATTGTTTGCCGGCGAGCAACCGTGCCGTGAGCCGGTGCGCTTTTCATGGCGGCTGGTGCGCCGAAAAAAACGCCCGTTTCTCTTGCTGCCTGAAAAGTCCGGCAGCTTTTCGAACAGTTTTGAACTTTACTCCGCACACCGTCCCCTGGCCAGGCTCTGGCGTTCGCTGGCCCCTCTGATACTGCGGACGCCGCTGTCAAAGTTTTTGGGGCGGGTCGCCATCGAAGCGGATGCCGATTCAGATTTCACGCAATTTCTCGCACAGCAATCAGGTCTGCTGACCGGGCAGCTGTCAGCGCCGGCCATCAAGTTCGGAGGTGTTGTCGGCAAGACTTTGCGGCTGGTCTTGCTGTTGCACGATGCGGGTGGTCATCCCATCCGAGTCGTCAAGGTGGGTCTCAATCCGGCAGCCTGCGCGGCAACGGAACGGGAAGCCGACTTGTTATCCCGTTTGCCAAAGGATGTCATCGGCTGCACGGGCATCACTGGGCGCTTTTCCTCGGACGCGCTCAGCGCGTTTGCCACGGCTTATTTTCCGGGCGTGAGTTTGGACAATGATCTGGGCATTGATAGGTTGTTCCACGATTGGCTGAACGACACGCCGCCGGAACCCATCCAGAACCTGGCCCCATGGCGGGAATTGGCATCAATCGCGAAGGGTACTGGCCTTCCCCAATGGCCGATACTGCGTGACGCCCTGGCCAAACAGACCGTTCGCACGACGATTTACCATGGCGACTTTGCCCCATGGAACGTCCGCATGACGAATCTGGAAAACATCCACGCCTTCGATTGGGAACGAGGCCATCTCAAAGGCATTCCAGCGTGGGACTGGTTTCATTTCATCGTCCAGACTTCGATTCTGGTCAAACGCTATTCCCCGGAACGCGCCGCCGCCGAATTGGAACAGCTCGTCCATTCCTCCCGATTCCAAAAATACGCCAGCGACGCGGGCATCAGCCAAATTGTCGAACCGCTCCTGCTGGCCTACTTGCTCGATCAAAAACTGGTCGTGCAGCCGCGCGAGGGTGCCGGACAGACCGACCAACTGTTTCAACTGTTTTGGGCAAAATGGCAGTTCAAAGAAAACGCCGGCAGACCAGCATCCAGCCCGGTCGCCGGTTGGCCTATGCCGGCGGAGGAACAGATCAAATTGGCCTTTGCCAGGCTCGCCAATCTGTTTTGGGAACCCAGCCTGTCGCCGGTGATCCAGCCGCCCTTGAGCGTGCAACTCGCCCGTTTCTGGGTGGCTTTGCTGGCTTCCTTCATCTGGATTGGCGGCGTGGCCGCGTTGCAATTCAACTTCGACCCGCGCCTGACGTTCGCCCCATTTTATCTCGCTCCTTGTCTGCTGCTGGTGTTGAAAGCCGACCGTCGGCTGGCATTTATTCTGGCTTGTGTCGCTGGCTGTGCCGGCCCGCTGATGCAGCATACCCAGCAACCCATGATGGTTCCGTTGGCCGTGACCTGCTGGAACATGGTCATGCGCGTGTTCGTCTTTCAATTAAGCCTGATTCTGCTGGACAATGCCCGTAAAAACAGCCTCCGTGAGGTGTCAGGCCGCACGCTTTCGGAACCAAATACAATTCAAGTGATTTCCCGCAATTGGGCGGTCGTCCTGATAACCAGCGTTTATTTTGCACTGGTCGTTGTGCTGGATGTGTTGACCAATCCATTTCTTGCGTTTCTGCCCCTGTACTTGCTGCCGTGTGTCATCTTCACGCTGACCTTGAACTGGCGCTGGGGCACCCTTGCTGCGGTGGTCGCCTCCATCGCCGGCCCATTCGCCCAACGGTTTGAAGATCCGGGCTACCAGTCTTTGGGCGTCGAATTCTGGAATACCTTCATGCGGTTGGTGATTTTCCAGACGGTCGTGTTGCTGCTGGATCGCGTCCGCCGAGAAAACATCCTCTTCAACAGCATCAAGGCCATTTGATGCCCTGGCGGGAACCGGCTTTACGCGCGGCGTTCGGGTTTGGGAATTTTGCGCAGGAGCAAATCGTAATCCGTCAGTCGGATGGCGTTGGCGACGGGCTAAACAAGAAAAGCGGCACTTGCTTTGCTTCCGCCGGCAGATTAGCCGTCGGCGGTGCCGCGACTAGCACATTGGTGCCGAAGATGGGCTTGTGAAACGGGCGTTTCACCAGTTCGTCAAATTCCCGCCGCTGTCCCGGCGTTAGGACTTCGCGGATTTCCAACCGCGCATCTTGCAGGGCCTTGCGCATCTGGTTCTGCCCGTCATTGATGATTTTTTGAATTGCGACGTGCTGATCGGCAGCCAGTTCTAATTGTTTGTCCACCTGTTGCAAAATCGCTTGCTCAGAACTTCCGGCAGACGCGGCGGTTTGTCGGCATCCCCTGAGTGGGTTTGCGCGTTGGTGGATGCGGAACGGTCTTCGGCAGGGACGGCGGTAGGGCGGGCATTATTCTTGGGATGTGAATGCTGGATGTCGTTCACCGCCAGGCCGCCCGTGACCGCGCCCGCGGCAAAGATGATCATCGTGGCGAAGATGACTTTCCAGTTGTTCATGGTGTAACGCCACCCCGGACCAGCGAGGCGAGCAGCGTGTTTTCAAAATGCGGTGGAAGGTCGTTGCCAATGTCCGATGACGCCGGCGCGAACCTTGAAGTGGCGCCACGAACGATAGTCGCCGCCACGCAGGACGACGCCAGGCACCGAAATCCGCGCCTCGAAAACAACCGGCGGTCAGCCGCAGAGTCCGCCGCGGTGAGCACCTTGATTCGTGTTGCAACAACGCAGGACGCTTGATCGCACTGCGGGTTCAGTCCGGCGGCGGCAATAAATTTCTGCCGTAATTCGGCGGAGTTCATAACGACGACAATAGTTCTGACGTGATTGGGCAGTTGCGGGGTTACACCTTCTTGTCCTTGGTCGTGCCCGAAGGGATTTTCCACCAATTTTTTGTTGAACTGCTTCCGCGCTTATCAACTTAACAAACCCTTCCCTGTATTGGCAGAAAGCGCTGGCGCCAAAGTCATCTGATTGCTGGTGTTGCTGGCACTCAAACGCCATTCTGATCTTGCTGTACTGGTATTCAGGCTCATCGCCCACGCCGCTGGATTGTTATTGAAACTTTCCTGACAACGCATTTCCAGGTATTATGGGCATGTGAAGAAGCTGGTCGAGTGGTTGTCAAGGTTGCGGGAGCGTCCGCGCACGATTCTCAAAACGTGCGCCTATGGCTTTGCCGCCGGCTTGGTGGCCGTGACGTTCCAAATCGCCATGAATGGCTGCTACCGCGCGGGGATCGTCCGCCTCTCGCATTGCCCGCAAACCACCTTCCTTTGGAGCAGTTTCGCGGTAATCATGGGCACTTCGCTAATTTCAGGCTGGCTGCTCAACTCGTTTTGCGCCGACGCAGCAGGCAGCGGCATCCCGCAATTGAAGGCGGCGTTCTGGAAGAACTTCGGCTTCGTGCCGTTCCGTGTGCTGTGGGTAAAATTCATTGCGGCCACGCTGCAAATCGGGGGTGGTAGCAGCTTGGGTCGTGAAGGCCCAAGTGTGCAACTGGCGGGTACGGCCAGTTCACTGCTGGCCGGGATCGCGGGTGAACCCAAACAAAAACGCCGGTTGGCCGCCGCCACCGGTGCCGCCGCTGGGCTGGCTGCCGCTTTCAACACCCCTCTGGCTGGTGTGACCTTCGTGCTGGAAGAATTGATTGGCGACCTAAACAGCCGCCTGCTCGGGAGTGTCATTATCGGAGCAATGCTGGGCGCTCTCGTCGCACACGGCATCATAGGGCCGCAACCGTCCTTTTCCCTCGCATCCATTGGTGAACCTTCCTGGTATTCGTATTTGCTGGTGCCGGTGGTGGCGGCGGCGGGAACCCTCGTGGGCGTGGCGTTTCAAAAGTCGGCACTCGACTTGCGCGCCCGCCAAAAGAAATGGACGGCGGTGCCGGCATGGTTGCGTCCCGCCATCGGCGGATTGATTTGCTGGGCGCTGGGCGTATTCGTGTTTCTTCAAACTGGAAAGCTCGGCGTGTTCGGTCTTGGTTATGATGACCTGTCGCAGGCGCTCACCGGCAAGCTGATTTGGCAGACGGCGGTCTTGCTCTTGGCGGCAAAATTTCTGGCCACCGTGGCCTGCTACGGTATGGGAGGGTGCGGCGGCATTTTTTCACCCACGCTGTTCTTTGGCGCCATGACCGGTTTGGGGATTGCGGGCATCATGCAACCGGCTTTCGCCTTGTCATCGGACGGGGTGGCCATGCTCACCATAGTGAGCATGAGCGCGACACTGGGCGCGGTGGTGCGCGCCCCGGTGACGAGCATCCTGATCGTGTTCGAAATGACGCACCAGTTTTCGCTGGTGCCGCCACTGATGCTCGCCGCGTTGATCAGCCAGGCCATCAGCCGGCGCCTAGCACGGCATAATTTTTACGACGCCCTGTTGGAACAGGACGGTCACGTCGTGGAACGCTTCGCACCCCCGCGTGACTTGCGAGAATGGCAGAAACAACCCGTCTCACTGCTGGCCAACCCCAAGCCCGTGATTGTCCCCTCGCTCGAATTGAAACAGATTCAAGACCTATTGCAGAACCATCCCTACACGCAATTTCCAGTGGTTGTCGCCGGACAAATTCGCGGTGTACTGACGCGGGAAGAAGCCAGCCGGGCCATACGTGAAAAGCGCCCGCCTGTCTTGGTGGAGGCCACGATTTGTCAGGCGGATTTGTCGCTGCGCGATGTGGAAATGAAACTGATTGATTCCAAGACCGGCTTCCTCCTGCTGCAAGCGCAAGCCGATGGCCCGCTCATGGGCATTCTGACGCTCCACGACATTCTTCGAGCGCAGCAGGCGGCCGCCGAAGAAGGGTTCGCCTGACTGCGCGGCATCAACGGCCGCCAGCATCGCGGAGAACACTTCGTCTCCGGTGCGCAACCATTGACCGGCCGTCTGGGCTATCATGCCCGACACCTTATTTTGCGACGGTAAAAATGGCAATGCGGCAGGCACTTGGTTACCGTGGTGCCATGCGTTATGTGATCGTGGATTTGGAAGCGACCTGCTGGATGCGGCATGCCGATACGCAACACATTGAGATTATCGAGATTGGAGCAGTGTTGCTCGCCTCCAACACGGGGCCGATCCAAAAGGAGTTTGCTTCCTTCGTTCGACCGCTCAATGAACCCACCCTCAGCGCCTTCTGCATGGGCCTGACCGGAATCCAGCAACAGGAAATAGACAAGGCAGACGATTTTTCCAAAGTCTTTCCGAGATTTCTGAACTGGATTGGCCCGGAACCGTGCCGGCTCTGTTCGTGGAGCGTATTCGATTTCAAACAATTCAAAACCGATTGCGCCCGGCACGGACTCCAATTCCCGCCGCAGCTTTCCAATCACCTCAACCTCAAGCTGGAGTTTGCCCGGCTCGAAAACGTTACTCCCTGCGGAATGAAGCGGGCGCTCGCTTTGAGCCAACTATTGGTCGAAGGAAAGATTCACCGTGCGCTGGACGACGCACGCAACATCGCCAGGCTCGCGTTAAAGAGGATTTTGCCGCGAATATGAAACTGTGGCTGGCGCACACCGGCTAGGATTGCCCGCCAGATCGCCACTGCGCGGAATCCTGTCGGTAAAACATTTTTAACTCTTCATACAACTCCGGTTCGACGACTGGATCGGCAGACGCCGATTGCGCGGCGTTGGCTGAGCCGCTTTTTGATTGCTTCAATGGTTTTTAGCTCCAGCAAGTCATTGGCGAGTGTTTCGGCCTCCTGGCTATTGATTGCACGGATTACTTTCTTGATTTCCGGAATTTCACCTGGCGTCAGGCTAAAGGTCCTGGCCCCGAGTCCCAAAAGCAGTTCGGTGTAGGCCGGGTTGCCGGCCATTTCTCCGCAAATCGATATGCTTTTTCCCTCCGCCTTGGCTGTCTCCAAAACCGATTTGAGCACATGGAGGACCGCTGGGTGCAAAGGTTCGTAATAGGCTGCGACTTCTGCACTGGTTCGATCCGTCGTCAACAAATACTGGATCAAGTCGTTCGTTCCAATGCTGAAGAAATCCACTTCCGCAGCCAGTTGCCTCGCCAGGATCGCCGCCGCCGGAGTTTCGATCATGGCTCCAACGCGAATCTTCGGATTAAAGGACTGTTTTTCCATGCGAAGCTCCGTCTTGACAGCCTCCAATATCTTTCGCGTTTCCAGCACCTCACCCACGCTGGAGATCATGGGCAGAAGGATTGATACGGCATGAGCAGCGCTCACCCGGAGAATTGCCCGCAGTTGCGTTTTGAGGATACGGGGATGTCTCAACAGAAGGCGGATTCCCCGGCAACCCAAAGATGGGTTGGTTTCTGGTGGCAGCGGGAAATAGGAAAGCATCTTGTCGCCACCCACATCCAAGACTCGAATCACGACTTCTTGTGGGGCCATACGCTCGGCCACGGTCTTGTAAAACCGATATTGTTCGTCTTCGGTCGGAAATTGGTCCTGCACCAAAAAAATAAATTCCGTCCGATAAAGGCCAATCCCCTCCGCTTGGAACCGGAAGGCAGCCTCGGCGTCGGCCGACTTGCCGATATTGCCGGAGATTTTGATGGCTACTCCGTCCGACGTCGCCGCCGGAAGCACTACCTCATCCTGCATCGCACTTTAATGGGTCTCGAAATCATTTTGCAGCTTCTCGTATTCCTTGAGTATGGATTTTGACGGTTTGATAAAAACTCTCCCGGCCAGACCGTCAACCAGCAGTTGGTCGTTCGTTTGAATTCGCGTGAGGGCATTGCTGACATGAACAACGGAAGGTATGCCTAATGAACGGGTCAGGATCGCCGCGTGCGAAGTCTGGGCGCCGCCTTCCAGAACCAGCCCACGCACCGACTTCAGATTCATGCGGGCGGTGGTGGACGGAAGCAGTTCGGTGGCGACGACAATGGCACCTTCAGGCGGGTTCAATACTCCCTCATGCTGCCGTTTTAGCAGAATATCCAGAAGACGCTTCCCGATGTCACGGATATCGCTCGCCTTCTCCCGGAAATACGAGTCCTCAAGCTGCACAAACATTCCCGCGAACTTCTCGATCGCCTCGGCCAGCGCGGCTTCGATGTTGATTTTCTCCGCCTGGCATCTGCCAGCCACTTCCTTGCGCAGCGACGGATCATGGAGCAATTGGATTTGAGCTTCAAAAATCTCGGCCTCGCGCTTGCCGATCTTTTGGCGAATATCCTTTTGTAATGTCAGCAAGCTCTGTTCAGCCGCATGCGCTGCGGCATCAAACTTGTCCATTTCGGCGGCAATGTCGTCGTCTGTGATTGTTTTCCTCGGAACCAGCATCCGGCCAGCGTCCTGGATTAAATGGGCCGTCCCGCGGGCAATGCCCGGGGAGACAGCCAATCCCAAAATCATTCCTGATCGTTTGTCTTCCACACGTAGGTTGGACGCAAATCTGACATAGCCGGTGACATCTAAACCGGAAATGTTCGCTCACGTTTTTCATCGGCAGATTACGAACTTGTAAGCCTCCCGAAAGCCCCCAGCCACTTCCCTGGGGTCTATTACCTATAGAACGAAGCGGTGTCGAAGTGATGCCGTAAGAATAAAAACAACAAAACAAACGACCGACCAAAGTTAAAGCTTATGAAAAACAATCAATGGAATCCGCAAGCCAAAGACAGTGATGCGAATGTCGCCACGATGCCCGCGCCGATGCCGGCCACGAATGACGCCGCCTTCGACAAAATCCGCTATCAGCCAATTCGCTGCCTCGCATCCGCGCCGCCGCCCGTGACGCGGCCAGCGTCGCCGCCCGCCGGACCAAACGCGACCATTCAAGCGGTCAATGAGGCGGTGCAGCAGGCTTCGACGTGGGTGCGCCCGCTGCAACAGGAGATGGGACGTGTCATCGTCGGGCAGAAGCAACTGATAGATCGCCTGCTCATTGCGCTGGTCACCAACGGCCACGTCCTGCTCGAAGGCGTGCCCGGCCTGGCCAAAACGCTGTCGCTTAAGACGCTCGCCGGAGCGGTCAGCCTCCACTTCAAACGGCTGCAATTCACGCCGGACATGCTGCCCGCCGACATTGTGGGCACGATGATTTACAATCCGCAGGACGGCGAATTCCGCACCAAGCACGGTCCAATTTTCGCCAACCTCATTCTGGCCGACGAAATCAACCGTGCGCCGGCCAAAGTGCAAAGCGCCTTGCTTGAAGCGATGCAAGAGCGTCAGGTGACGCTCGGAGATTCAACCTACGAACTCCCCAATCCGTTCCTCGTGCTGGCCACGCAGAATCCGCTGGAGCAGGAAGGCACCTATCCGCTGCCCGAGGCGCAGGTGGACCGCTTCATGATGAAAGTGATCATCGGCTATCCGAACCGCGTGGAGGAACGCGCGATTCTCGAAGCGATGGCCACGAGCGAACCATCCCTTGGTGTGCAGCCGGTTGTCTCCGGCGAAGAAATTATTCGCGCCCGCCGCGTGGTCAACACCATCTATGTGGATGACAAGATCAAGGATTACATCGTTAGCTTGGTGCTGGCGACCCGCGATCCGAAGGCAGCCGGACTGGACCTCAATGGTTACATCCAGGTCGGCGCCTCGCCGCGCGCCACCATCAATCTCACACTCGCAGCAAGGGCCGCCGCGTTCCTCGACGGCCGGGGTTATGTGACGCCGCAGGACGTAAAGAAGCTCGCGCCGGACGTGCTGCGCCATCGCGTGGCCGTAAGTTACGAAGCAGAGGCGGAGAACATCACCTCGGACGATCTCATCCAGAAAATCCTCGACACACTGCCCGTGCCGTGAACCGGCGGCAAAACTTGAAAGGAACAATTAATATGAACCCCGAAAGAGCCAAAAATATCCTGGGCCGGATGCGGCAGCTTGAGATCCGGACGCGCCGCCTGGTCAATGACTCGCTTGCCGGCCAATATCACTCGGTCTTCAAAGGACGGGGGATGGACTTCGACGAGGTGCGCGAATACGTCCCCGGTGACGAAGTGCGAACCATTGACTGGAACGTCACCGCCCGCAGCGGCCACCCATTCGTGAAAAAATACACGGAGGAGCGTGAACTGACCATCCTGCTGCTGGTGGACGTCAGCGCGTCGGGAAACTTCGGATCAGCCCCGCAAAGCAAGCGTGAACTCGCCGCCGAAATCGCCAGCGTGCTGGCCTTCTCCGCCATCCGCAACAGCGACAAGGTCGGCCTGATTCTCTACACCGATCGTGTTGAGCAATATATTCCGCCAAAGAAAGGCCGCCGTCACGTGCTCCGCCTGGTGCGGGAGATTCTTTTCCATCAGCCGCGCGGACGCGGCACGGACACAGTCAAGGCGCTGGACTTCGCCAATCACATTCTGCATCGCCGGGCGATTGCGTTTCTCATCTCGGACTTCCAGTCGTCCGAAGAACCCGAATTGGCACTCGAAAACTTGCGCCGCGCGATGCGCCAAACCAACCGCCGCCACGACCTAGTCGCGTTGCACATTCAGGACGCCCGTGAAAAGACGTTGCCCGACGTGGGCGTGCTTGCCATCGAGGACGCAGAAACCGACGAAGTGGTTGAACTCGACACCGCCGATCCTGAAGTCCGCCGTAGTTTCGAGAAGGAAGTGAACGAAAGAACACAGCAGCTCGTGCGCGGTTTTCGCGCGGAAGCCATTGACACATTGGAGCTGGACACCGCCCTGCCGTATTTGCCGGCGTTGCAACGCTTCTTCAAAAACCGGGAACGGAGACACTGATGAAAATTATGTTCAAATTCAACCTGTGGCGCGGACTGGCCTTGATCGCGGTTGCGCTGTCGCTCGCGAGTGGCAACGGTTTAGCTCAGTCCAGCACGACGCCGGCCAGTCCGGCAACTCCCGCCGCCAGCACCGTTGCGCCTGCAAATAATATTACTGCGCCAGCTTTGGCGAAAATATCGCCAGCGACAACGTCGAGCGTGATGAACGAAGACATCCGCGACATTCGTGGGCCGAAACACATTCCATCGCCTTGGCTCTGGCCGTTATGCCTGGCCGGAGGTGCGTCGCTTGCCGCTTTGCTCTACGCCGGCTGGCGCTGGAATCGTCGTCGCGCCTTTGCCGCCGCGTTGCTCCCCTATGAAATCGCACTCGCAAAGCTGGAAGAAGCCCGCGCGCTAATGCAGCCGGAAAAGGCCCGCGAATTCTCCATCACGGTTTCAGAAATCGTGCGCCAATACATTGAGGTGCGTTTCGAGGTCTGGGCCGCGCGCCGGACCACCGAGGAGTTTCTCCACGACCTGATTGACCCGTCCGACGTGTCACTTGCCAATCATCGCGACTTGCTGGCGGATTTTCTCCGGCACTGCGATCTCGCGAAGTTTGCCCGCTGGATTCTCTCCATCGAGGAAATGGAAACCATGCTCCAAAGCGCGCATAACTTCGTGCTCGAAACCGGCAAAACGCCATCCCCTGAAACCAGCATCGTGGCCTTGCCACCGATTCCGCAAACCGCAACCGCTGTGGCCGAACCGGTTCACGCCAACTCTTAAACCATTAAATATATGATTCGTTTTCTTCAACCTGAATGGCTCTGGCTCCTGGCGCTCTTGCCGCTCGCGCTGCTTTGGCGCGGTCGTCGCGGGGCGGTGGCCGCCGTCGAATACTCCAACGTCAGCCTCGCCCGAAAAGTGGCCCGCCAAACGCGCAGCCGCGCGGGCCACTGGTTCTGGCTGCTGCCGATCCTCGCCGGCGGGCTGATGGTCGTCGGACTTGCCCGGCCTCAATTTGGTCACGGCGGTGCCAACGTGCAGGCGAGCGGCATTGACATCATGCTCGCGCTGGACGTGTCCGGCTCAATGCAGGCGCTTGACTTCAAAGTGAACGGCCAGCCGCAAAACCGCATTGAGGTCGTGAAGTCCGTCGTCAGCCAGTTCATCGAAGACCGGCCGAACGACCGCATTGGCATTGTCGCGTTTGCCGGCCTGCCTTATCTCGTCAGCCCGCTCACGCTTGATCACGATTGGCTGCAACAAAATCTTAGTCGCGTGCAAGTGGCCGGCGTCGAGGACGGCACGGCCATAGGCTCGGCGATTGTCGCCTGCGCCAACCGCCTGCGCGACACGCCCGCCAAATCCAAGATCATCGTGCTGCTCACTGACGGCATGAACAACTCTGGAAAAATTTCACCGAACGCCGCTGCCGAGGCCGCCAAGGCGATGGGTTTGAAAGTCTATACCATCGCCGTCGGCGTGCGCGGCGATGCGCCGGTGCCGGTGAAAGATCAAATGGGCAATACCCAGATCGTCATGGCCAAAGTGGATGTGGACGAGGACACGCTCCAGAAAATCGCCGCCGAGACCGGCGGGCAATTCTACCGCGCCACGGACACCGATTCGCTCAAACACATTTATGCCACCATCAACAAGCTCGAAAAAAGCAAGGAGACGATCCACAAGTTTGAACATTATCAAGACTTGTTTGCCTGGGCCTTGATTCCCGCGCTTGCCGTGCTCGGCCTCGGCGTGGGCTTCGAGCAAACCCGCTATCGGAGGCTGCCATGATTCAAAACCAATCCATTTCACCCCACACTCAAAAGGACTATTATGAAATTCGCTGATCCCATCTGGTTGTTGGCCGGTTTAATCGCCTGTGGCGCGCTGGTTTGGGCGTGGCGGCGTTACGACGCCCGCCAGCGCGCGGCGCTGGCCACCTTCGCCTCGTCGCACCTGCACGCGCAACTCACCGCGTCCTTCTCCACCGTAAAGCGGAACTGGAAACGCGGGTTGTTCCTGGCCGCGGTTGGCTGCCTCTTCGTCGCACTCGCGCGACCCCAGGCTGGTTTCCGCTGGGAGGAAGTGACGCGGCGCGGCATCGAAGTCATCTTCGCGGTGGACACTTCGCGCAGCATGTTGACGCCCGACGTGAAGCCCGACCGCCTCACCCGCGCCAAACTCGCGGTGGACGATTTCGCCTGCAAAATGAACGGTGATGGTGTCGGCCTGATCGCGTTTGCGGGCAATGCCTTTCTGCAATGCCCCATCACGCTCGACTACGACGCGTTCCACGAATCGCTCGCGGCGCTCGACACCACGATCATTCCACGGGGCGGCACGGACATTGCCAGCGCCATCCAAGAAGCGCAGGCCGCATTGCAAAATCGTCCGAGCACGGACAAAGTACTCGTCCTGCTCACGGACGGTGAAGACCTCGATGGCAATGCGCTCGAGGCGGCGAAAGCGGCGGCAAAGGACGGCCTAAGAATTTGCACGGTCGGCGTCGGCACGGCGAATGGCGATCTGATTCCGCTCGCGGCGGACCAAGGCGGCGGTTTTGTGAAGGACGAGTCCGGTCAGTTCGTGAAATCGCACCTCGACGAAGCGGGCTTGAAGGCGATTGCGGCGGCAACCGGCGGCATCTACGCGCCACTCGGTGCGCAAGGCCAGGGACTCGACACCATTTATCAGCAGGCGCTCGCGCCGCTGGCCAAGCACGACCTCGCGTCGCGCCAGCAACGGGTTTACACGGAACGATACCAATGGCCGCTTGCGGCCTCATTCGTCGTGCTTCTCACCAGCACGCTCGTTGGCACGCGGCGCCGCATCACGCGGAAGGTTGACGCGCCAGAGACAGTGCCAATGAAAGTACGGCCAAGCCTCCTAGCGCAACCGGCGGCGGCATTGCTCGGCGCACTTTTGTTCCTGCCGTTCCATCACGCGCAAGCCTCGCCAGCGGCAGCCGAAAGGGATTATCAAAAGGGAGATTTTGCCACCGCTCAACGCGAATATGCCGCCGCCGCACAACGCAATCCCAAACAGCCTGATCTCGTGTTTAACGCGGGCACGGCGGCTTACAAGGCGGGCCAGTTTCCGCAGGCGGCAGAGGCGTTTCAACAATCGCTTGGTGAAAAACCGTCCGCCGATCCCAAGCGTTTGGCCGCGCAGGAGGATGCTTATTACGACCTCGGCAATACGCTTTATCGCACAGGCCAGACGACCCAGTCGGCCAATCCGCAGCAAACCATTCAGACCTGGGAGCAGGCGGTAAAGACGTATGACGCCGCGCTGCAACTCCGCACCAATGACACCGATGCTCAATTCAATCGCGATCTCGTGCAAAAAAAACTGGATGAACTGAAGAAGCAACAGCAACAACAGCAGCAACAAAAAAACCAGCAGGATCAAAAACAGGATCAAAACAAAAAGGACCAGCAGAATCAGTCGGCCAAAAACTCCGACGCGAAAAACCAGCAGAATAAAGACCAGAAGCCGGATCAGCAGAATCAGGCCGGTCAAAATTCGCAGGCACAGAACCAGCCGAATCAAGGCCAGAAGCCAGATCAAAAAAATCAGTCCGGTCAAAATTCCCAGGCCAAGAACCAGGAAAATCAAAAACAGAATTCAAGCGCGGGTTCCAAACCCGACCAGCAAAAAGACCAGCAGCAGGCCAGCAGCGGTTCCAAACCGGATCAGCAAAAGCAGCCAGATCAAAACGGCCAGCAGCCCCAGCCGGCCAATGGTCAGCCGCAAAGCAAAGCTCAGAACCAAGCCAGCGCAAACCCGAACCAGAACGCCGCCGCGCAGGCCGCCGATTCACAGGCCGAGCCGGGCCAGATGAGCAAAGCCGACGCGCGCGCGTTGCTCGACTCGGTGAAAAACGAAGAACAACGTCTCCCGGCCGCTCCGGTCGCGCGCAACGGCAACCAGAGCCAGCCGTCGGATCAACCTATTAAAGATTGGTGACATGAAAACTAACTTGTTTCGCCTCCGTCCGTTGATGGCTGTTTTGTTCGCCATCGTCGCGTTAGCCGGCACAGCCGCCACAGCGGCACCTGCCGTCACCGCGCAACTAGACCGTTCCACCATTGCGCTGGGTGATTCCGCACAACTGACCATCACGGCTTCCGGCGATAGCGCCGACAATATTTCGCCGCCGGTTGTGCCGGGCTTGGATTTCGCGTCCGTCGGCCAGTCAAGTCAGTTTCAATCCATCAACGGCGTCTCCAGGTCCACCACTTCCATCACTTACGAGGTGACGCCGCAGCGCGCTGGAAATTTCACCATCCCGGCATTGAGCGCTGGGGCGCAACCGCTCGTACTGAATGTCCAGTCAGGCAATGGCGGTCGTAGTGCGACGGCGGGCAACAACTCTGGCGCGTCCAGCCTGCCGCCCCCGGCCATGAGTGGATCTGCCGATGCGGGCACGCACACGACGCCGGATGGCGCGGCCTTCGCGCGACTCGTTTTGCCGAAGCATGAACTGTATGTGGGCGAAACTGTGCCGGTGGAAATCCAGGTGGGATTGCGACCCGGAATGGTGGCCCAATTGGATGGCCTGCCGACGCTTAACGGCGACGCTTTCGCGTTGAACAAACTTGCTTCCAAGCCGGAACAGACGCAGGAAATGGTCGGCGAGACGCCGTACACGGTGCTCACCTGGCATAGCGTCCTGGCCGCCGTGAAACCGGGCAATTTCCCGCTCACCGTCGAAATGCCGCTCACCGTGCAGGTCCGCACCGCACCGCAGCGGGCACAACTGCCGGAAGGCATGTTGGGTGGTTCCATGTTGAACGACCCATTTTTCCAGAGTTTTTTCGGCGGGGGCACCACCGAGAAACAAATCACCGTGGCGAGCGACCCGGACGCGCTCAAAGTGCTGGAGATACCCGCCGCCGGCCGGCCCGCTGGCTTTGGCGGCGCGGTCGGAAAATTTGCGGTCAGCAGCGAACTCTCCGCTGCTGCGAGCGCCGCCGGTGATCCGCTCACACTCCGTCTAAAAGTCACCGGAACGGGCAATTTTGATCGTGTCAACAGCCCGATGCTCGGCCAATTGGACGGCTGGAAAACATACCAGTCAACCGCGAAATTTGTGCCGGCCGACGGCGCGGGCTACAGCGGTGAAAAAGATTTCGAGCAGGCTGTCATCCCGCTGCAGCCGGGCCGGCAAACGGTGCCCGCGCTCGCGTTCAGTTTTTTCGATCCCGACACCCGCCGCTACAAAACCCAAACGTCTGCGCCGTTGAGCGTGGAGGTTGCACCGACTCCGGCAGGCAACGTGATTGCAACCGCAGCCTCCGTTGCAAACGCAATGCCGACGAGCGAATCGCCGCTTGACGGACTGCGCCTGGATCACGTCGAAGCTGGCGGCACGGTGGCGACGTTGCGTCCGCTGTATTTTCAACCCTGGTTCGTGGGCACGCAAAGCGCATTGATCCTCAGTTTCGCGGGTGGTTTGGTGTTTCTATGCCGTCGGGAAAGCCGCGTTCAGGACACGAAGGGCGCACGTCGGCGCGAGGCGTCAGCGGCCATCGGTCAGTGTCTGGCGCAAATGGACGTTGCGTCGGCCGCCGACGATCCGGTTCATTTCTTTCAATCCGCGCGCGCCGCGTTGCAACATCAATTGGCCACGCGCTGGCATGTCGCGCCCGCCTCGATCACCATTGCGGAAATTGACGCGCGCCTCAACGGCGATGGTGCGGAGATTCGCCACATCTTCGCTCTTGCGGACCAGGCTGCCTATTCGCGGGAACAACTGACCACGGCGGATTTCCAACAGTGGAAGGGAGCCATCCGCAACCAACTTAAACAAACGGAGGAGTTATGAGCTTATTTCAAATTTTGACGCGACTCGTGGGCGAAGGAAAAATGAAGGTCACGCGAAGATTGCTTTATCGCGTGGGCCATGAACTGGGCGGAAAATCTGGTTCCAAACCGCCGTCCGCGCGCCGGAGAAAACATCACGGCGGAGTTCGGTTATGTTACGCCGCGATGGTGGAAGTATTGGCTCTGCCAATCTGCCTCGTCACGGCACAGGCAACGACTGTCGCACAACCATTTGCAAAAACGATTGCCATGAGCGGCTACTCGGCAGCAGCGCTTTTCAACCAGGCCAACTCCGACGCCCGCAGCGGGAAGACTGGTCCGGCGATTTTGAATTACGAACGCGCGCTCCTGCTCGCACCTAACGATGCCGACGTCGCCGCGAATTTGCATTTCGTCCGCGCGAAGGCCGGCCTGCCGGACGCGCCGGAGAATTGGTTTGCCCGCGGCCTGGCCTTTGCCCGCCCGAACACTTTGGCCTGGCTTGGATGTTTCGGTGTCATGCTCGCCGGCATGAGCCTGCTCCTCGTTCGCGTGCATCCGCAACGGCGATTGGTCTTCCGCTCGTTGACCGTCGGGGGCGCATTGTTTTTCGCCACAGCCATTAGCAGCGCGATCACAACTTGGCCGAAGATGAACGAAGCCGTCGTCGTCACCAGCGAAACACCGGCCCGCATTACGCCGATCTCGTATGCAGAAGCGGCGTTCAAACTGCTTGCTGGCGAAACAGTGACGGTGTGTGCCGAACACCAAGGTTTCGCGCTCGTGCAAACTTCAACTGGCCGCTCCGGCTGGGTGGCACGCGCGGATCTCTCCCGCGTCGTGCCGCAATCCAGCGACCACTCTCAATCCACTAACTGAACTTGAACCAAATCTATGAAAACCAAAACCCTCATATCACTCCTGATCGTGGCACTTGGCCTCGCAGGCATTGGCGCCTACTCGACTTTGACTAAAGCTGGCGCTGGCGCAGATGGACCAACGACGGCACCAGCCGCGGCTGCGCCCTCGCGCACCGACCCAGAGTCATCCGCCCGCGTCAACGTGAAGGCCCTCACCTCGAATCTCGAATTTCTTGGCGACAAACCTGCCCTTACGGGCCACCCGCTGTTGATCGAATTCTGGGCGACATGGTGTCCGCCCTGCCGGGCGAGCATCGCGCACCTTAACGATCTCCACAAAAAATACCATGACCGTGGGCTGGAAATCGTCGGCATCACCGGCGAGGACAAGGTCGTGGTCGAGCGTTTCCGGGCGCGCACGCCGATGGATTATGTCGTGGCATTGGATGCGAACCAGGCGCTGGCCAGTGAGTTTCAGGTGGAGGCCATCCCGCAAGCTTGGCTCTTCGACAAAGACGGGCGAGTTATTTGGTCTGGCCATCCGATGCAACTTGATGAACAAACGATCGTCCTGGTGCTGCCAAGCCATCCCAAAACCTGAATCGTTTCATTTCATGAAATCAATGATGGCGACGGGCCTAATGAATTTCGGGAGCGCAGACTGCTTTGGCATTGTGCATCGTGGCGCTATCCTATTGCGAAATCGCGATGATGGCTGGCTGTGCCAGCCGCCACGGTCTGCGCCTCCCGAATCCAACTTTTGTCATAAAAATGCTCGGTAGTTGAATAAAGATTTTTTTGAACGCTTGCCCGGTCAGACCATCAAGAAGCTGGCCCTGACTGCGGAATCCGAACGATGAACTCCGAACCTTCGCCCGGCTGGCTTTGGACTGATATTGTGCCGTGGTGGGCTTCCACGATGGCTTTCACGAGGCTCAGTCCGAGGCCGAGGCCGCGTTGGGAACGGCTCTTGTCGCCGCGATAAAGCCGCTCCCAGATGCGCGGTTGCTCGTTGGGCGGGATGCCCATGCCGGTGTCGCGCACGCGCACGTTCACGCACCCCGATTCAACGGCGCAAGTCAGACGGACGTTGCCGCCATCGGATGTGTATTTGAGGGCGTTGTCGAGCAGGTTGGCGAAGGCCTGGCGCATGCGGGTCGCGTCCACGAGGGCATCGCATGGCGTGTTGAAGTCGGTCGCGATGGTGATGCGCTTTTCTTCAGCAACGAGTTCATAAAGCTCGATTACGTTTTTCAGAAGCGCAGCGATGGAAGTCTTTTCCAGGTTCAACTTTATTACCCCCGCCTCGGCTTCGGTGATATCCATAAGCGCGGTGAGCATGGTGAGGACACGGTCGGATTCCTCGACGCAATCCGCCAGGGCTTCACGCGCATTGGGATCAGGCGTGGCTTGCACGGCGAGTTCCGCCGTGCCACGCAGCCGGGTGAGCGGGGTTCGGAGATCATGCGCGACGTTGTCCAACGCTTCGCGCATGCCCTTGATCAATGCCTGGTTTTTGTCGAGCACACGATTGAACTGGCGGGCCAGTTCCGCGAGTTCGTTCTGATGGACGCTGGCAGGGACGCGGGCGGACAGATTGCCGGTGTCAATGATGGCGCGGGCCGTGGCCACGACTTCGCGCACAGGTTTGGTGGCGCGATGCGCAAACCACGCGCCGCCGAGCAAACCAAGCAGCAGTGTGGGCGTCATCACAATCAGGAAATCACGGCGAAAAGGCTGGAGCAACGTTTCGCGGTTGTTCGTGCTGCGGCCCACTTGCAGGACGGAGCCGTCGGGCAGCCGCATCGCGGCGACCGTAAAATCACTTTGTTCATCTTTTGGAATGCGCAGCCAGACGAGCCGCGACGGATTACCGCCACGATCCAGCGCCGAGGTGTCGAACTGCACCCAATCTTCTGGAGCGGTAAGGAACAATACACTGCCCTGTTGCCCGGCCAGGCGAATGAAAAAGGATTTTACCTTGCCCGAATCGCGACTGCGCTGGACGAGATCCTGTAATGCCGCGAGGCCGCCGCTGTCATATACCGCCGCACATTCGCGGAGCCGGGCTTCGATGATTTCGCGGTCCTTGCTTTGCAAGGTTGCTGCCAGCAGCAGATAAAGCAGGCCGAAAAGGACCACGGCGCTGAGCGTGAACAGCATGGCGTACCCCAGGCTCAGCCGAAACGTGAAACTGTTCCCCAGACGATTAAGCGGGTTTGAGGACATAGCCGACTCCGCGGATGGTTTGGATAAGCTTGGCCGGGAAATCCTTGTCCACCTTCGCGCGCATTCGGTGGACGAGCACGTCCACGACGTTGGTTTGCGGATCGAAACTGTAATCCCAGACATGCTCCAAAATCATGGTCTTCGTGACCACCCGGCCGGGATGACGGAGCAGCAATTCGAGCAGTGCGAACTCGCGGGACTGCAACTCGATTTTTTGCCCGTTACGCGCGACTTCGCGCGTAAGCAAATCCATCGTGAGGTCGCCGGCGGAGAGTTTGGCCGGTTCAGTGATGTGCGTGGCGCGGCGGATGAGCGCCTGCACGCGGGCCAGCAGCTCGGAAAAGGCAAATGGCTTGGTGAGATAATCATCACCGCCCGCCTGCAAGCCTTTCACCCGGTCGTCCACGGAGGCTTTCGCGCTCAGGATGAGCACGGGAGTCTGGATTTTCTCCTGTCGCAATTGTCGGAGTAACGAAAGCCCGTCGAGCTTTGGCAGCATGATGTCGAGCACCACGATGTCATAGGTGACCACGCCCGCCATCGCGAGGCCTCTTTCACCATCGGACGCATGATCCACGCCGAAGCCGTTTTGCTTCAGCCCGTTGATCACAAACGAGGCGATCTTGCCGTCGTCTTCGATTACCAGCACGCGCATAATTTAACTGAAACCAGCGTATCCAAATCTCGCGCGCAAAGAAATCCCTAAAAGGATTCGACATGGAGGCCGGTGTGACGGAGGGCGAGGCCATTGTCACAATCCGTGCGCGGCCATAATCACCGTCGGCGTGTGGTGCAGCATTTCGACATAATCAGCTAGGATGTGTTCGGCCTCGCGGAGGATGGTATCGCCGGGCGGATTACCGGTTGGGACCTGATCCGGTTCTTCCGCGGCGGAAGCCGATGACTTGGCCACCGGCGCATTGGTCGTGACAACCGGCGCGGGCAAATCTGGAGTGCCTGCATTTTGAACCGTAATGTCATAGGTGGTCGGCTGGGTTTCTTTGCGCGCGGCGAGCTCCTGTTTCCGGACGGCTTCACGCGCCTTGTCGGTGGCGTTTTCCCGACGGCGATCCGCCTCGTTCAAGGAAACCGTTTTTATCGCAAGGTTTTTCTTAAATTGCGCGATGTCCTGGCGGAGTTCGGCAAAATCCTGATCCTTCGCCACGCGAGCGGCAGATTCCGTCCGGAGTTCATTCACGAAGGGACTGACGCGATCTTCCCGGGTGTAGTCAGAAGATGGAATGCGATCCCACGGCAAAGGGTCTTGCACTTCCGCTTCGCCCACACCGGCCACCTCGCTCAAAGACGGCAGTGCGATGTCTGCCGCCACGCCCTTGAGTTGGGTGGAGGCTCCGCTCGGACGGTAAAACTTCCGAATGGTCACTTTGAGCGCGCCAGGATCAAAAGAATGCGCCATCCCGTTCCGATCCATGAACCGCGCCAGCGGAATGACGGATTGCACCGTGCCTTTACCGAAAGTGGATTCGTCACCCACGATCAAAGCCCGGCCATAGTCCTGCAACGCGCCCGCCAGAATCTCCGATGCGGACGCGCTGAACCGGCTCGTCAGCACGATCAGCGGGCCGTCATAAAGCTCGGAAGCGTCGGTGTCCGAATCCACATCTATGCGGCCGTCCGGCTCGCGCGTCTGCACGACCGGCCCTTCATGGATGAACAAGCCGCTGAGGGATATCGCCTCTTCCAATGAGCCGCCGCCGTTGTGCCGCAAGTCCAATACGAGTCCTCGAATGTGTTCAGCCACCAGTTTCTGGATCAGCTTGGCCACGTCCGCCGTTGCGCTGCTGGGCGTAATGCCCGTCCGCCGGTCGTAGCCGCCATAGAACGCGGGGAGATCAATAACACCCAAGCGCAGAACCAGCTCGTTCGTCTGTGACCAGTCCACGATGCGCGCCTTGGCCTGCTGATCCTCCAGCTTCACTTCGTCGCGCACGAGAGTGATGGTCTTGCGCACGGAAGCATCGGTGGCACCGGCGGGGATGAGCGTCAACCGAACGCGCGTGCTTTTCGGGCCGCGAATCAACTTCACCGCATCGGGCAGCGGCAGGTCCACGATGTCCATCGGCTTATTGTCTCCTTGCCCGACCGCGACGATGCGGTCGCCAGGCTTGAGCATCCTGCTCCGGGCCGCCGGGCCGCCGGGCACGAGGCTGGATATTTTGCAATAACCGTCGTCCGGCGTAAGCGTGGCGCCGATGCCGAACAAGGATAGGTTCATGGCGATGGAGAAATCGTCCATCTGTTCGCGCCCCAAATAATCCGAATGGGGGTCATAGACATGCGCCAGAGCGTTGAGATAAATATCGAGGACATCCGCCGAAGTAAATTTATTCATGGTCTGCAACAGGCGGGTGTAACGCAGCGTGAGAGCCGCGACGATGTCGGCAGGTCTCTTGCCCGCGAGCTTTTCCTGCAAATATTCAGCCCGGATGTTTTGCCGCCAGAGTTCACGGGCAGCATCGAGGTTCATCGGGCGCGGAGCTTTCGTGCGGTCAAAGGAGAAGGCGTCGTGTCCGGCAAAATCGAACTTCTCGCTGTGCAACAGATTCGTGACATACGCATCGCGCTGTTCCAACCGTTCCAAATAACGCTGGAAGATGGTTCGCTCTGGAGCAAGGTCTCCTTGTCGGCGGGTCATGTCGGCCAGGCATGAACCGAAGCCGTCAAATTGCTGCGCATCCGATTGCAGAAACAGCAGGTGGGCCGGATCAAGTGAATCAAGGTAACGGTCGAGGAATTTCGCGGCCAGTTCGTCATCGAGCCGGTGATGCGAGAATTGGGAATGTTCAAGAAGATCGGCGGTCACCCGCGTGATGTTGCTGTCGGTTGGGTCGTTTCCGCCCGCCGGCGGCGAGGTCGTTTGACTTTTCAAAGTGGCCGCCGTGACAAGGCCGGCAAGGGCCAGCGATAATAGAACAGCACTGACCCAGGGCACGAACCGGTTTAATTTCATAAAATTTATATCTTGATTTACGTTTATTGCCAAGCGATGGAGCATTCAACCAACCAGCCCCCAACGCTTTCGTTGCTGCAATAATAGAACACCGCCGCGTTGCTATGCGCTTTCTCGAAGATTACAAGTTTGCAAGGAACTGATATGTGTCATGGTTTGCAGGCGACCACCCGCAGGCTCGGGACGTGCGTGGCGCCCGGACGAAAGCAGAGAGAAACATCCACTCTGATCATCCGCGCGCACTGCTTTCCAAACCGGTGCGTGTCGCCCAAGTATAAAGGAACAGCGAAAGGGAAGCCAAGCGTCGCCGGAATCGGGTGAATATTGGGGCACTTTACTGCACTTTTACTGTACTCATCATAAACCAATTGTAAGTCAATGGAGCGGGTGAAGGAAAGTGAACCCACGTTGCGAACTGCTTGGCCACCGAGCAAGTCCCAGAGTTTCTTAACGAGCAAAAAACTGGATATTCACGCCCACCGGCGCGAGCGCGGGATGAACAGCGCGGAAACGGAATGGGTTTGGTTATGACGCGTGCCCACCACGTCGGCACGCCAAGCCGGCTCTCCCACCAGCAGCAGTGCGTCAAGATGCGGCAACACTCGGATCTCATGCCGCTGTATCTGGTCCGCGCGGCGGCGTTCGTGTTCGGCGCGCGCAGCGGCCAGGCGCTGATCGGCTTTGAGCTTGGTGTTTTCGTTGCGACTGTGCGTGACCCGCTCGTGCAACTCGCGCTCGTAGTTCGCAAAGTAATCGTCCACGCGGGCCAGTTCGCGGCGCAAATGGTTTTCCTGCCGCGCGCGAATGGCATCCAGGTCATCCGCCATCTCTTCGGCAAACGCGGTGGCCAACAGTTCGCGGCATCGCGTCGCGTCCAAGGCCGGCCAGCCGATCGGACCATCGCCATTGGCGGGGCGGAAAAACGAAATCGCTTCCGCCAGCGCGTCGTCGCGAACGCCATCGGCCAGCGACAGCGCCAGCCGGCGCAGCGACCAGTGCTGGTCAATGGCTTGAATTTCGCAGCGCGCCAGCGCCAGCAGGGAAAAATGATGCGCGGGCACAAACGGGGTGGCGAGCTGCCAGCGCGTCGTGCCTGGATGCTGCGCCAGCCAGAGTTTCTCCGCGACGGCGGGGTCGGGCGGGCGCGGCTGGCTTTCGCTGGCGAGGACCAGGCGTTCGAGCGAGAGCGGCTGGGGGCGCAAGGTTTCCGTGAGTTGAAACGTCAGCGGGCAGCCGGGAAAGACTTCCCGTTCGGCGGCGCGCGGCGCGACGGAATCGGGCGCTGGAAAATGCAGTTCAACCTGGTGCAGCGAACCGTCGGGCTTCCACAAGCGCGCCGCCGGACCTTCGGCCACGATTTGCAGTTTGTCGAACCAGGTGCGTTCGCACAGGGCGCCAAGATGTTCGAGCGCGGCCTGGTAAAAATCCACCAGCGCGGCGGGTTCATGAGGCAGACGGGTGAGTTTCACAGCGATTCGTAATCCTTGGCGAAGAGGGTCGCATCCAGTTGTTTGACTTCCAGATAATCGTCGCGGGCGGCGGCCAGTTCGTTGCCCAGCGAGGCCAGCGCCTCGCCGACGCGGCCTTCGGATTCGCGCCACCGCCGAAGAATCTCATCGGCGAATTCATCGCCGGCGAAACGTTCGCCGAGAATCAACCCGGTTTCCCCCACGACGAGTTCAAAGAGGTTGAGTTTTTCCTGCAGAATTTGCAGCAGATGTTCTTGCAGCGTGCCGCGCTGGACCAGGTTGTAAATGCGCACCGGATGCTGCTGGCCGAGCCGGTGCAGCCGCCCGATGCGCTGCTCGATTTCCATCGGGTTCCACGGCAGATCGAAATTCACGAGGCGATGGCAAAATTGCAGATTGCGCCCTTCGGTGCCGCTGTGCGTGAGCAGCAACGCGCCGCCGCGTTTTTGAAATAACTCGGTGATGGGCTGACGTTCGGCTGCCGGCGTGCCGCCGTGGATGACGAAGGTTTCCACGTCCGCTGCGCGCAGCGATTCGGCAAGCGCGGCCTGGGTTCCCAGGAACTGCGTGAACACCACCACGCCGCCTTCCCCGCCGGCCAGCGGCGGGAGCAATTTGCATTTCTTCTTCCAACTGCCTGCGAGCGGCGCATGTTCGCGCCAAGCGGCGGCGCGCACGCGGTTGGGAAATTTTTCCAGCGCCGCACGCCACGCCGCCGGGCTGCTGCCAGCGGCTTGCAACAACAGCCGACCCCACAACGTTTGCTGGCCGGGCGGCAGCGCCGCCAGCTCCGCGCGCAATTCGGCTTCCCATTTTTCCCAAAACTCGCGCTCGGCAGGTTCCGGCTCGAACAGCGCCGTTTCTGCGCGGCGCGGCGGCAAAGCGATGCCCGCGTTGGCGCGCGTGTTGCGGATCATCACCTGGCCGAGCAGCCGGCGCAATTCCTCCGGCGCGCGTGGCTGACGCGGGCGCTTCGGGTCCATGAACCGCGCGCGAAATTCCTTTGGCGAGGGCAACTGTCCCGGCTGCAATAACGTGACGAGATTGTAAAGTTCTTCGAGCGAATTTTGCACCGGCGTCGCCGTGAGCAGCAGCAGGAACCGCCGCGGCAGGGCGTTCACCGCCTGCCAGGCTTGCGATTCGCGGTTCCGCAGGTAATGCGCTTCGTCCACGATGACCAGGTCCCACGGAATCCCGCGGGCGATTTCCAAATGCGCCGGTTGTTTGACTGTGTGCAGGCTGGCAATGATGCCGGAATTCTCGCGCCAGAACTTTTCCGCGTCGGAGCGGAACGCGGCGTGATTCGTCGTGGCTGTGGCGAGGTTGAATTTGTCGCTCAATTCCTCCTCCCACTGATCCACGAGCGAGGGCACGGTGAGGACGAGAAAGCGTTTGACCATGCCACGCGTGAGCCATTCTTTGAGCGCCAAGCCGGCTTCGATGGTTTTGCCCAAGCCCACTTCATCCGAGAGGAGCGCGCGTCCGCGCAAGGGGCCCAGCACGCGCAAGGCGGTGCGCATCTGGTAATCGAGCCGTTGAATCCGGCAATAGGGCAGTGCGATCAAATCGTCCGATTGATTGGACACCCACCATTGCGCGGCGCGTTCGCGCAGAAAATAACCCGCGAGGCTTTCCAGCGGAAACGCGGTTTCCTGAAAGGACAGTCCGGGCAGTTCGATGCGCAGCGGCACGGGCGGCAATGGCGGGTCCGGGGGTGCGGGGGCGATTGGTTTGCGGACTTCCTTGGCGCGTTGCGATTCGATGGCTTTGCGTTGCGCGGCTTTGGCTTCCTCTTTTCGGCGGCGTTCTTCGGCCAGGCGCCGCATCGTTTCGTGCCGCCGTTCTTCGGCTTCCTCGCGCTGTTGTTCCTTCCGCAGATAACGCTGCTCGAATCGCAAAAAATCGGGGTTGGTTCCGGCGATCCCCTCCGCCAGTTGGTTGAGCGGAGAAAACCGGGCGCGCAATTGTCCGGCCATGGCTTGAATGTTCTGCTCAAGCCACCGCAACGGCGATTCGTGCGCGCCAAACGGCGGATCAATGCGAATCTCCGGATTGCGACCCTTGCCCGGAAAAATCGTTCGCGCGGAATAATCCTCGTTGGCGACCGGCAGCCGTAAAAACCAACGTCGCAATTGGCCGCGAATCGCATTCAAATCGTGCCGCGAGTGCGCCGTGTCCGCTTGGCCGTCCAGCGTCAGCTCCCAGGTTAATTCATCAGGACCGGAACACGTCACTTTTCCGCTGGCGACCGCCGCACTGTCCCGGATGCGCGTCCAATCGAATTGAATGAAACTGCCGACGCATTCCAGCGTGACCTGGACCCGCCATTGCCGGTCTCCCCCAGGCACCGCGCCAGCGTCTGGTTCCGGCGGCAGGCCCAGATGGCGGCGAACGAGCGCCCGCAACGCCACGCGCCCGCGCGCTGGCGGCGTCGCGTCCGATGCGGGCGGCACAGTTCCGAGCAATTTCGCAAACTCGTGCGCCAATCGCGCGAGCACCACGGACCATTCCTGATTCTCAAGCAATTTGATTTCGTAGCGAAACCCAGGCTGGCAATCGAGCAACGCGGAATCAGGACGGAATGCCAGGCTGACCCCGGCCGGCGCCACGGGCAGGCGCAGACGAATGCGTTTGAGCAAGGCGTGAATGGAAGACGGTGTGGTGCTACAGTGATCAGTTTCTGTTCGTCCGTTCATCTGGAATTGCCAGTCGAGGGCGAACCACCGGAATAACTCCTGAGCGTTTGGCGACAATTCGCCCGTGGCCGCCACCGTATCGGAATTGGGGGGCTTCCACTCAAACCGAAAACCGCCCAGCGTGACGTCCAACGTCACGGACAGAAAATATTCGGGCGGCGCGGCGCGCTGATCCGCGTCGAACAATTCCACATTGGCCGGTTGAGACACGCGGGCAGTTTAGCAACCGCGGCGCCGGAAGCAAAGATTGCGTGTGCCGGTGGCTGAAGCACGTTTATTGAGTTGCACTGCCGAACAGCATTCAGCAACTCTAGTGAGGTTCGCGAGTTGAGCCGTGATCCAGTGGTGGCCGTTGAAAAGGTCCACCATTCTGAAGGGCATCGGCAATCTCCAGAAATCAGTCCGAAACATATCCAGCACCTCCAGTAAAACGTCCAGTAAAGTTCAAGTGAAAGGCTAGTGGAAGGCTAATGAGAGTCGAGTGGGCGTCAACTGGCGAGATTGTGCTTGCGAGCCAGAAGTGATTGTGCAAGTGTTGATTTCATTGAGGAACGAAAGCAATGGCTTGATTTGCTTGGAGTTCTTGGGGTTTTGGAAAGAGCAGGTTGAAGAATCAAACCTGCCCGATTCCGACCCTCGCCTCCATTCCTAACTGCTTGAGCAGCAATGGTTTAATAGCGCGGGCGTCCACAACGGACACCAAAACGGACACCTGATTTACTACTCCGTCAGAACTCAGCTTAACCGGCGTGAACTCGCCCACTACTAGCTAAGTTCCCGGAAGCGGTCTGAATTATTCTTGCGGTTGCATGAATGAAATGAAGACCCGTTACCGTCTGACCTGCCGCGGCATCCGCGGCGGAATGTTCTATTGCGTGGACAAAACCACCGGCAAACGCACCAGCCTCCAAACCACCGACGCCGACGAGGCGCGGCAGATCGTTGAGGCGAAAAATCAAGCCGAGCGCCAGCCCGTGCTCAATCTCCAAATCGCCAAGGCGTACTTGGCGGGCACGGACAACGGCATTGCCACGCGATCCTGGCAGAACGCGCTGGAGAGCCTGATCGCGACCAAGGAAGGAGCCAACCAGCATCGCTGGCAAGTGGCAGCCAGAGACAAGGCGTTTGCGCCCCTGCTGTCCAGAGTCATCATTGAGACGCCGGGCGAAGTGCTGTTGAAAGTGATGCAGGCGGGCACGGTGTCCACGAATGTTTTCCTGCGGCGGTTGCACAACTTCTGCGTGGACATGAACTGGCTGCCGTGGCCGGTGGTGCCCAAGCGGCAATGGCCCGCCGTGAGATTCAAAGAGAAACGGGCGATCACGCTGGCGGAACATCAGCGAATCCTTGCGGCGGAAGTGAACCCGGAACGGAAGGCGCTTTACCAGTTATGCTGGCACTTGGGCGGCAGCCAGGGCGACATTGCGAACTTGAAAGGGGAGGATGTGGACTGGAAAGACAGCACGGTGAGTTTTCGGCGCCAGAAAACGGGGGTGCCGGTGGTGGTGCATTTGGGCGGTGAGGCGTTGAACTTGTTCAAAGACCTGCCCGGCGAAGGAGTGTTGTTTCCGTATCTGTCGAGCGTGCGGGCGAATGACCGGGCGACGGAATTCAGATCCCGCTGCCGCCAACTTGGCATTCAGGGGGTGACGCTGCACAGCTACCGTTATGCGTGGGCGGAACGCGCCAAAATCGTGGGCTACCCGGAACGCTTCGCGCAGGAGGCTTTGGGCCACAACAGCAAGGCCGTGCATCGGGCCTACGCGAAACGGGCGCTGATGAAAATTCCCTCGTTACAGGAATACGAAGAACGTGCCGTTGCGAACTCAGTTGAACGCGCGCCAACGACATGAGCGTGAAAAAGGTTGCAGCCTGTCGCGGCAGGCTGCAACCATTCGATTTACCGGCAGCACGCTGTCGCGTTCATGACTTCGCCCGCCGATCCGTTTCCTCCGCCGCCAACCAGCCTTCCACAATGCTGAACAATGGCCCCTTCCGCGGGTCGCCTTCCACGAACACCGGGCCAATCGCATCCAGTTTCCGGTCCCGCGTGGGCAGCAGCGCCAGTTCATATTCCTCAACCAGCTTTGGTTTTCACCTACTGCTCGTTCGGCAGCCCGCACGACCAGTATTTCTTCAAGCATCCGGAACTCATGGTTTCCGGCCAGGTGCAGACGCCACGGCTCGATGTGGCAAATGAAGACCTCATCCGGTCACACATCCACGCCGTCTGGCTGCGCGAAGCCGATCTCGATCTCGGCAACACTCCCGGCGACCTCGTGGTCTTGGGGGGCGACCCGCCCACCTTGGAGTTGCTCCCGGACGTGAAGAATAAAGTCCGCAGCCAGACCGCCGCCCAGCAGGCGCGCGTCCGCGCACAAGAAGTGCTCGACGCGCTAAGCCCGTATCTGGCCAGCGCCCCGTGGTATTCCGCCGGCTGGCTCGATGAAGTGTTGCGCAGCATCCCGCTCGCCTTCGAAGCCGCGCTCGAACGCTGGCGTTTTCTGTACCGCACGGCCCGCAATCAGGCCGACGAACAGCATCGCATCATTCTGGACCACTCCCGTACACAGGACCACGAAAACGCCAAGCGTCTGCGTCAGGAGGCGGAAGCCCAGCTCAAGCTCCTTACCGACAAGCAGAGCGTCGTCCAGTCGGACTTTTACAGCTACCGCTATTTTGCCAGCGAAGGCTTCCTGCCCGGCTACAACTTCCCGCGCCTCCCGCTGTCCGCCTTCATTCCCGGTCGGCGCACCGCCCAAGAGGCCGAGGAATTCATCTCCCGCCCGCGTTTCCTGGCCATCTCCGAATTTGGCCCCGGCGCGCTGATTTATCACGAGGGCGCACGGTATCAGGTCACACGCGTCATGATGCCGATGCAGGAGGGTGCCACCGGCGACCTGCCAACCTCGAAACTCATTGTGTGCAGCGCCTGCGGCTATCTGCATCCGGTGCTGAAGGAACCCGGCCCGTCGAATTGCGAACGCTGCAAGCAAGCGTTCGAGGCGAAGGACATTTGGTCCAATATGTTCCGCCAGCAAAACGTCGTCACCCGGCGACGAGAGCGCATCAATTGCGACGAGGAGGAACGTCTGCGCCTCGGTTACGAAATCAAGACCGGAGTGCGTTTTGCCGAACGTGATGGACGCCCGCTCTTTCGCACTGCGCGCTTGCTCATTGGCGGCAAGCAATTTGCCGAGTTGCAATACGGTGACGCCGCCGAGTTGTGGCGTGTGAATCTCGGTTGGTCTCGCCGGGAGAACAAGGAGGACCGTGGCTTCTGGTTGGATGTCGAGCAGCGGCGCTGGACCAAACGCGCCATTGACCCGGACGACGAGGACGAAAACAACGGCAGAGCGCCTGCGCGCGTCCAGAAAGTCATACCCTTTGTCAAAGACCGCCGGAACAGTCTGGTCGTCGCGCTGGCTGACGAGTGGGATATGAACGTCATGGCTTCGCTGGAAGCCTCGCTCAAGCGGGCCATCCAAATCGAATATCAGCTCGAAGATTCCGAGTTGGCCACCGAGGCGCTTCCCACGCGGCTTGATCGCCGCAACCTTCTCTTTTATGAGGCGGCTGAAGGCGGAGCCGGGGTGTTGCGGCAGTTGGTTGAAGACCCGAAAGCGTGGACCCGGATCGCGCGGCGGGCGTTGGAACTGTGCCACTTCAATCCCGACACCGGCGCCGACCTCGGCAAGGCCGAGCACGCACAGGAAAAATGTCAGGCTGCCTGCTACGACTGTTTGCTTAGCTACTTCAATCAGCCCGATCACGAATCCTTGGACCGGCACTGTGTCAAAGACCTGCTCCAACAAATCATGACCGGCACGGTGGAACCGTCGCCGG
>Ga0302319_10002431_pt1 | contig 40213 bp, 39 predicted proteins | sample Bog_T0_2_FD_203319 | JGI IMG/M metagenome (GOLD analysis project Ga0302319, IMG submission 203319) | Peat permafrost microbial communities from Stordalen Mire near Abisko, Sweden - Bog_T0_2 | ecosystem: Environmental > Terrestrial > Soil > Wetlands > Peat | place: Sweden: Abisko, Stordalen Mire... | reverse complement strand
CGGCGGCAAGGCTTGCAAGCTGGTAGAGCGCCTCGGTGCGCGCGGCCATGAACTGGGTGGTGTCGTCGGCGAGGTGGCGCAGTGTCGCCGCCCCCTCGGCGGTCTCCCCGGAGAGGATCTGGGTGATTCCGAGACCCAGCTGGGCCCGCGCCCCGAACGGCCCCGTCTTGAGCGCCAGGGCGACCGCTGCGTAGTCATCCCTGGCTTCGGGAATGCGGCCCGACACGTAGGCGTCGTCGGCGACCCGCAATTCGGCGACCGGGGCCAGCGCATGGTTGGGATGGTCCCGGACGAAGATCTTAAGCTGGTCGACCGAGGCCGCCGCGGTGTAGGCCCGCTGGACAGCGGCCTCCTGCTGCTGCTGGTAGTAATTCCAGAAATAGTTTCCAATGATGCCCAGGGAAACGGCGACGCAGGCGACAGTGACGGCGCCACGGTACTTGGCCCAGAAAAGCCGAAGGCGTTCCTCGGTGAGCAGGAGGCCCGCCCCGGGGGCGTTCGGCACGGGCGTTTCGGCTGCGCCGGCCGGTTTTGACTTGAGGGGGGTTGCGGGATTGGGCATGGGCAAGGGTTTCGCGTTGAGGGGGCGTGAGCAGAACAAAACCGGACAGCGGTGTAAATCCCCGAAAATCGCGGCCGGTCAGTCAAAAACCACGGTCTTCCGCCCATAAACCAGGACGCGGTTCTCAAGATGCCAGCGCACCGCCTGGGCCAGGACAATCTTCTCCAGGTCCCGGCCCTTCCTGACAAGGTCCTCGACGCTGTGCCTGTGGGTGACGCGCGCCACGTCCTGCTGGATGATCGGGCCGTCGTCGAGCTCCGCCGTGGCATAGTGGGCCGTGGCCCCGATGAGCTTGACGCCTCTTGCGTGTGCCTGGTGGTAGGGCTTTCCGCCCGCAAACGCCGGCAGGAACGAATGGTGGATGTTGATGACAGGGTTTCCGAAGGACTTGAGGAAGCCGGCGGAGAGCACCTGCATGTAACGCGCAAGGATGACGGTCTCCACCCCCAGGTTTCGCAGAAGGGCCAGCTGCTCGGACTCGGCGGCGCCCTTGTTCCGCTCATCGACCGGGACCAGGTGGAAGGCCAGCCCATAGCCCCGCGCCGCGTCCGCCAGGTCGGGATGGTTGGATATCACGGCCACGAGTTCGCTGGAAAACTCCCCCGCCTTCCAACGGAGCGCCAGGTCGTGGAAGCAGTGCCCCGCCTTGGACACGAAAAGGGCCACCCGGGCCCGGTGGAATGAGGAGGAGACCCGGGCCGCCATCCCAAGGGTGGCGGCATGGGCCCGGAAGGCATCCTCCTCGGCCACGGGATCCCCGGCTGTCTCCCATTCGACCCGCTGGAAAAACACCCCCGCCTCCATGTCTCGGTGCTGGTCAGCGTGGAGGATGTTGCCCCGGCGCTCGAATATCCAGCCGGACACCTTCGCGACCAGGCCCGGCTGGTCGGGCCCGTGCAGAAGCGCGACGAGGGTGGGGGATGCCGCTCTCATAGGATCCGGACGTTTCCGCGGTACTGCTGGATCGGGCGGACCCCCATGGGCTTCTCCTTCATCGCGCGAATGCCCCCGATGGCCGCCCTTGCACCGGTGATCGACGTCATGAGGCAGACGTTGTGGGCGTACGCGGCCGACCGGATGGAGTTCTCGTCGCGGCGGGGGATCATCCCGCCCGGGGTGTTGATCACGAGCGCGATCTGGCCGTTCTTGATCATGTCCACGGCGTTGGGGCGGCCCTCGCTGATCTTCGCGAGCCGCTTCACGGCGATGCCGTGTTCGGTGAGGTATCTTGCCGTTCCGCTGGTCGAATAGATGACGAACCCCAGCAGCTCGAGCCCGCGGGCAATCTCGAGGGCGAGGGGCTTGTCCGCGTCCTTGACGCTGAGGAAAACGTTGCCCTTGGTCGGCAGTCCGGGCCGGGCCGCCGCCTGGGCCTTGGCAAAGGCGAGGCCGATGTCTTCGTCCAGGCCCATCACCTCGCCGGTCGAGCGCATTTCGGGGCCGAGCGCGATCACCGCACCGGGAAAGCGGGCAAACGGGAACACGGCCTCCTTGACGCACCAGTGTTTGGGGATGTGCTCCCTGGTGAAGCCGAGTTCCTGGAGTTTCCTGCCGGTCATCACCTTTGCGGCAAGCTTCGCCAGGGGCACGCCGATGGCTTTCGACACAAAGGGCACAGTCCGCGACGCGCGGGGGTTGACCTCGAGGACGTAAAGCCTTTCGCCCTTGATGGCGAATTGCACGTTCATCAGGCCCACCACCTTGAGTTCCCGCGCGAGGGCGTGGGTCGCCGTCCGGACGGTGTCCAACATGGCGGCTCCGAGCGTGTGCGGGGGCATCACCATGGAGGCGTCGCCGGAGTGGACCCCGGCGTATTCGATGTGCTCAAGCATCCCGCCTATGACGCTGGTCGCGCCGTCGCTGATGCAGTCCACGTCGAGCTCGATGGCATCCTCGAGGAACTTGTCGATGAGGACGGGCTTGCCCGGCATGACGTCGAAGGCCTGTCGGACCACCCCCTTGAGCTCCTCCTCGCTGTAGACGATGAACATGCCCCGGCCCCCGAGGACGAACGAGGGGCGAAGGAGCACCGGGTACCCGATCTCACCCGCGCAGGTGAGCGCGTCTGACTCGTTCAGGGCCGTGCGGTTCGGGGGCTGGCTCAGTCCGAGGAGGTTGAGCACCGCGGCGAAGAGCTTCCTGTCCTCGGCCACCTCGATGCTTTCGGGCGAGGTGCCTATGATGTTCACCCCGTTGGCCTTCAGGCCGGAGGCAAGGTTCAGGGGTGTCTGGCCGCCGAATTGGACGATGGCTCCCTGGCAATCCTCCTGCTGGTAGATTTCCAGGACGTCCTCAAGCGTCAGGGGCTCGAAATAAAGCCGGTCGCTCGTGTCGTAGTCCGTCGAGACGGTCTCGGGGTTCGAATTGACCATGACGGTTTCGAAGCCGATCTCCTGGAGCGCGAAGCTCGCGTGCACGCAGCAGTAGTCGAACTCTATGCCCTGGCCGATTCGGTTGGGGCCGCCGCCGAGGATCATGATCTTGGGCTTGAGGGAGACGGTGACCTCGTTCTCGTCGCCGTAACTCGAGTAATAGTACGGCGTGACGGCCTCGAATTCCGCGGCGCAGGTGTCGACGAGCCGGTAGGTGGTCCTCACCCCGCGCCGCTTTCTCTCCGTCCTCACGGCGATGGTCTCGCTTCCGAGCAGGTGGGCGAGCTGGGCGTCGGAAAATCCGAACTGCTTGGCCCGCCGGAACAGGACTTCGGGTATCGTCGACAGGGTGTGCGCCCTCAAGGACTCCTCCATCTCGTGAATCTCGAGCAATTGCTGCAGGAACCAGGGGTCGATCTTCGTGAGGTCGTGGACCTGGTCGACCGTCCAGCCGGCGCGGAAGGCGTGGCGGATGTAGAAGATGCGTTCGGCGTTCGGGGTCCCGAGCCTCGTCTTGATGACCGCGTCATCGGGCCGGTCATCGCCCCCGTTTGCTCCGCCGCCCCCGAGGCCCCGCGCGCCGGTCTCGAGGGAGCGGAGCGCCTTCTGGATCGATTCCTTGAACGTCCTGCCGATGGCCATCGCCTCGCCCACGGACTTCATCGACGAGGTCAGCGTGGTGTCGGCGTCGGGGAATTTCTCGAAGGTGAAGCGCGGGATTTTCGTGACGACGTAGTCTATGGTCGGCTCGAAGCTCGCCGGGGTCAGCCGGGTGATGTCATTGCGCAGTTCGTCGAGCGTGTAGCCAACGGCCAGCTTTGCGGCTATCTTGGCGATCGAGAAACCGGTGGCCTTTGACGCCAGCGCCGAGGATCGCGAAACGCGCGGATTCATCTCGATGACCACCATGCGGCCGGTCTGGGGATCGACGGCGAACTGGATGTTGGAGCCGCCTGTGTCCACGCCGATCTCGCGAATGACGGCGAACGACGCGTCGCGCATCGCCTGGAACTCCTTGTCCGTGAGGGTCATGGTCGGCGCGACGGTGATCGAGTCGCCGGTGTGGACGCCCATCGGGTCGAAGTTCTCGATGGAGCAGATGATCACACACTGGTCCTTGTGGTCGCGCATCACCTCCATCTCGAATTCCTTCCATCCGAGCAGGCACTCCTCGACCAGCACCTCGTGGACCGGGGAGATATCCAGGCCGTTGGCCACGATACGCTCGAATTCCTCCTTGTTGTAGGCGATCCCCCCGCCGCTGCCTCCGAGCGTGAAGGACGGCCGTATGATAAGGGGATAAAGCCCGATCTCGTCGGCCGCCGCGCGCGCCTCCTCCTGGGAATGGACGGTCCGGGATTTCGCGACATCCAGGCCGATCTTGATCATCGCCTGCTTGAAGAGCTCGCGGTCCTCGCCCTTGGCAATTGCCTGGGCGTTCGCGCCGATCATTTCCACCCCGTACTGGCCGAGGATCCCCCGCTTGTGGAGCTCCATCGAAAGGTTGAGGGCTGTCTGTCCGCCCAGGGTCGGGAGCACCGCGGACGGGCGCTCCGCGGCGATGATCTTCTCGAGAAACTCGACGTTGAGCGGCTCGATGTAGGTGACGTCGGCAAACTCCGGATCGGTCATGATCGTCGCCGGGTTCGAGTTGACCAGGATCACCCGGTAACCCTCCTCCTTCAACGCCTTGCAGGCCTGGGTACCCGAATAATCGAACTCGCATGCCTGGCCGATCACAATGGGACCGGCGCCGATGATGAGGATGGATTTGAGATCGGTGCGTTTGGGCATGGCCGCTGGCAGCGTGTTGAAAACACCCTGCTAGTTCTGCCGACAGTTGAGCCGGGGTAAACGAGCCGCAAGCGGGAAACGCGTTGCGGGTCCGGTTGTCGAGCTTCGCCTCAAGCTCCCCTTGCGGCGGACCAGCGCACGATTCCCTCTTTCCATTTGTGGAACGCTCAACACTCTGTTAAAGGTGTGGTTATGAATAATTTATCCTCCGGCCTTTTCCGAATCGGATCGCTGCTCGGAGCCGTGTGGCTTGCCGGGGCAGTCCTGGAGGGCGCTCCACCGGCACTCAAGGTCTCCGGCAACCAGCTTCTGACGGTCGAGGGGCGGACGATCCGGCTCCGGGGGGTCAATTGCGCAGGGTTGGAGTTCTCAAATGACGGACAGGGGCATATTCTCAAGACCATTCAAACAGCCGTATCGGGGTGGCATGCCAACCTGATCAGATTGCCCCTTTCCCAGGACCGTTGGTTCGGCCGGGCTGAGGGGCAAACGGACGGCGGGGCAGCCTACCGTTTGCTTGTCCGCCAGGCGGTCGATTATTGCTCCGAACACAACGCGTACATCCTCCTGGACCTGCATTGGTCCGATGCCGGCGAGTGGGGACGGAACATCGGCCAGCACCATCTTCCCGATGAGAATAGCCTGGCGTTCTGGAAGGATCTGGCGCCGCGCACCCGGGACGATCCGGCCGTCCTCTTCGACCTCTACAACGAGCCGTCCGGCATCACATGGGACCAGTGGCTTGGGGGCGGCGTCCTAACTGAGACCGACAAGGCCTCCGGGACTGTGCTGACTTACCGGTCAGTCGGTCTCCAGGAGATTCTCGACGCCATCCGTTCGACCGGCGCCCGGAACGTCGCGGTGGCAGGCGGGATCAATTGGTCCTACGAGGTGGGCGGGATTCCCCAGGGCCGCCAGCTCCGGGATTCCACGGGAGCCGGCGTGGTCTATGCAAACCACCCTTACCCCCACGCGTTTCCGGGCATCGGGCGCGAGACGATCGACCAGTGGACGGGGAGAATCGCCGCGTTTGCCAAGAGGTACCCGGTCATCATCACCGAATTTGGCTCGATGGAGTCCAAATGGGCGTTCCCCGCGGGCTCAAACTACGGCGACGAGAGGTGGAACCGCGAGATGATCACGGTGCTTGAGGAGCACAGTTGGAACTGGACTGCCTGGGATTTCCATCCGTCGGCGTGGCCGTGCCTGGTCTCCGACTGGGACTACACTCCGACCCCGCATTTTGGAGTATGGGTGAAGCGGGCGCTCGAGGCGAATGTCCGGAATTGACAGAGCCCGCCATTGACTGAACCCAGGTTAGGCGGCTTGCTCGGCGCCATGTGGTGGCTCCCGTTGTTCTCCCTGCTGCCGATACTGGCCTTTGCCCTGGCGATCCGCTGGGTGCTGAGGCGGGAGCGCAGGGAACTGGAGACCCTCCGCAGGGCGAATTCGAGGCAGCACCTCCGATTGCCGTTTCCGATCCTTCCGGCCGCGGGCGGGGCGACGATGAAGGGTCATGGGGCACCGCGACAGCCGATGCCCGCTCCGGATGGGGCGAAGCGGCCGGCGACCTTCGCAATCGCCCTGCATTACGGGAATGGGAAAGCGGAGCCCAACCTCAGGCAAATTGTGCTGCGGATGGAACCGCAGGCGCCGTCGACCACGACGAACCCTTCGGATTCCTACCGCACGGTCAGGATCTACCTGCATTCGCAGGCGGTCGCTGGGGCGGATTGAAGGGTTGGTGCGGCTGCGGGGAATCGAACCCCGGATACCTGCTTGGAAGGCAGGAGTTTTACCGCTAAACTACAGCCGCGGGTGGGATGGGATATTCGCCGCGAAGGGGTTCACGTCAAGCCGGTCGTTGGCGGGGCGGAAGGCCCTCCCTCCTTCAACTGCTCCTTCCATCCCTGGATTTTAGCCCTGGCGCCGAAGTGCTCGGCCTTCGCCTTGTCGCCCAGTTCCATCCAGGTTCGGGACAGGGTGGTGTTGATGAAGAGATCCTCGGGCTGGAGGGCGTGGGCCCGCTCGGCGGCGGCCAGGGCGGCCTCGAAGCGCCGGAGGGAAAAGTTGATTTCAGCGAGGGAATGCCATGCGTCGAAGGACTGGGGATCCTCGGCCGTCACGCGCGCAAGCCTGGCCAGCGCTGACTCAGGGTTGCCCATGGCATGGTCAAACGCGGCATCCTCGATCAGGGTCTGTCTTTCATCGGGCGTCATCGTTGTCTCCCATCCCAACCGCAGAATATGAATCTGGCAACCAGATGCCGCGGGCGGTCAGTTTTTTGTTCCAAGCGGGCTTGGAAACGCCAATTTGGCAGGTTCCAAGATGCCATTGGCCACGGAACTCTTCGACTACACACTCCCCGAGGGCCAGGTGGCACTGACTCCGGCGGCCCGGCGCGACCATTCGCGGCTGCTCGTCGTTGACCGGGGAAGCCGGGAGGTTTCCCACGGTGTCTTCGCCGACCTCCCGTCCCTGCTGAAACCGGGGGACTGCCTCTTCCGAAACAATGCCTCCGTCATCCGGGGCCGTCTCCGCGCCGTGCGGCCCGGCGGGGGCGGCGTGGAGTGCCTCCTCGTCGAGAAGGCGGCCGACGAGGCCCAGGATGGAAATTCGGAGCTCTGGCGGTGCCTGGTGAGGCCGGGCCGGAAGCTGCCGGCCGGGGCGCGCTTCGCGCATCCGGACGGGCTCTTCGCCTGCGTGGTCCTGGAGCGCGAGAGGGACGGGGCTGCGATGGTCCGGTTCTCGACGCGCGACGGCGACCCCGTCGCGGCCGTGGCCGCCCGGGTGGGGGAGGTTCCCCTGCCTCCCTATCTTGGGCGCAGGGATGCCTCGCAAAGCGCGCTCGACAGGGACCGCTACCAGACCGTCTACGCCGATCCGTCGCGTCCCGTTGCCGCGGCGGCGCCCACCGCCGGACTCCACTTCACGTCCGGACTGCTCGCGTCGCTTGCGGCCAGGGGCATCCAGACCTCGGATATCACCCTGAACGTGGGCCTCGGGACCTTCCAGCCGATCTCGACGGACACGATCGAGGCCCATCCGATCCACAGGGAGCGCTACGAGATCCCCGCACTGTCCCAGCGCCGCCTGTTTCCGCCGCTCCCCGGCAGGCGTATCGCCGTCGGCACTACTTCGGCCCGGGCGATCGAGGACTTCCTGGGGTCGCAGGCCGCCCCCGGGGACGGCGTCCACCGGGCCGAGGCGGCCATCTATCTCTACCCTCCGCGGAGGTTCGCCGGGGTGGACGCCCTGATCACAAATTTTCACCAGCCCAGGTCCACCCTGCTCTGCCTGGTCTCCGCATTCCTGACCCCCGGCGAAACAGGCGGGATCGCCTGGCTCAGGGAGATCTATGCCGACGCCATCGGCCGTGGCTATCGCTTCTACAGCTACGGGGACGCCATGCTGATCCTGTGAGCGCGCCGCGCCGCCGTGCCCGCGCCCACTTGGGCCTTGCCGGATCGGCGGGAGCGAAGCACGTTGGCACGTCCGTGAAAATCGGTTTCCTAGGAGGGAGTTTCGACCCCGTCCACCTCGGCCATCTCATGGCGGCCCAGGACGCCTTCGAGCTGATGGGGCTGGACCGCCTTGTCTTCGTGCCGGCGGCCCAGGCCCCGTTGAAGGCGGGACCCCGGGCGCCGGCCGCCGACCGGGTGGCGATGCTGCGTGCGGCGGTCGGAGGCGATGCGCGATTCGAGGTCTCGGAATTCGAAACGGCAAAGGGCGGCGTGAGCTACACCATCGACACCGTGCGGCACTTCAGGCGGCTGCACCCGGCCGACGGGCTGTTTTGGGTCATCGGCGACGACCAGGTGAAGCGCCTGGGGGAGTGGCGGGAGATCGGGGAGCTTTCCAAGCTTGTCGAATTCATAGCGGTGGGGCGTCCCGGCCACGAATCGGCCGCCCCTCCGGGAATCCCGGACCTTCGGATCCACCGCTGCGCTGGCCACATGATCGAGGCAAGTTCGACCGAACTTCGCGGCAAAATCGCGCGGGGTCTGGCGACCGATTCGTACATTCCGGTGAAGACGATCATTTACATAAGTGAAAAAGGCCTGTATCGCGGCCAGGGATGAAACCCAAGCCGACCCCCGCCCGACAGCTGCTCAAGCTCTGCTGCCGCGCCCTTGAGGGGAAAAAGGCCGGGGACCTCCGGGTGCTCGATGTGAGGGAGCTTTCGTCGATCACCGATTACATGGTCCTGGCGACCGGGACCTCCGAACCCCACCTGCGCGCACTGCGGATGGAGCTCGAACGGGAGTTGGACTCCGATGGCGTGCGCCTTGTGGGCCTGGAGACCTCCCGGGAGGGGGGATGGACGGTTGTCGACGCCTTCGACGTGATGGTGCACCTGTTTTCGCCGGAGACGCGCGACCGCTATGGTCTCGAGAACCTGTGGAAGGACGCGGTCACGATACCGGTCGGCGACCTGCTCGCGGTGCCCAGGAAGCGGAAAGCGGCCCCCAGGACCGGAAAGCCCAAGTCTCGCCGCCGTGCGGGTTGACAGCGCTGCGGACCGGGGCGACTAGTTGGGCATGAAAAACCCAAGACGGGGTTCCGGCGGGTTCACTTTGGTCGAGGTGCTCATCGTGGGGGTGATCATCGCCCTCGTGCTGATCATGGCCCTTCCTGCGCTCAGGAAAATCCGCGACTCGAGGGCCGCGGCGGAGCAGGCGGCCCCCGCCAAGCCGTAACGGTTGATCCCGCCGGCGCCTTATCTGAACAGGTTGTATTTCAGGATCACCCAGATGGCTCGGAAGCCGTCGCGCCAGCCGATCTTCTTGCCCTCGGCATACGTGCGGCCGGAGTAGCTGATGCCCACCTCGTAGATGGGCACCCCGAGCTTGGCAACCTTGGCGGTGATTTCCGGCTCGATGCCGAAGCGGTCCTCCTCGAGAACGATCTTCTGGATCACCTCGCGCCTGAAGGCCTTGTAGCCGGTCTCCATGTCCGTGAGGTTCAGATTGGTCAACATGTTGGAGAGCAGCGTGAGGAATTTGTTTCCCATCATGTGCCAGAAATAAACGACGCGGTGCGCCTCGGCGCCCATGAACCGGGAACCGTAGACGATATCCGCCTTGCCGTCCAACATCGGCTTGAGGAGGCGAGGGTATTCCTGGGGGTCGTATTCGAGATCCGCATCCTGGATCACCACGAAGTCGCCGGTTGCCGCGGCGAACCCAGACCTCAGGGCGGCGCCCTTTCCCCTGTTGGCGTCGTGGTAGATGATACGCGCGACGAGGGGTGCGATCTGGGTCCTCAGAAGGTCGCGCGTCCCATCGCGGGAGCCGTCGTCGACCACGATGATCTCCTTCTGCGGCCCCGGCGCGGCCCTCACCCGTTCCACGAGGGAGCGGATGGTGTTGGCCTCATTGAAGCAGGGGATGACGACGGTAAGGACTGGGGCGGTTGCCATGATTTGAAAGGCGACGGGTTTGGCAGGCTACCGGACGTTCCGTTCCCATGCAAAAAGATATTGCTGGGCGAGACCGGCCAGGGGTCCGAAATGGCTGCGCCCGAACTGGGCGATCTGGGCTGGGCGCCACCCCTCCAGACCATAGTGGCGGGCGATGGCACGATGAATCCAGACGTCCACCGGAAAGGACTCCAGCCGGCCGCCGCCGTAGAGAAGGACGCAATCGGCGATCTTTTCCCCGACACCGGGCAGCGTGCAGAGGCGGAGCCTCGCCTCGGGATAGGGAAGCGCCTCGGTCTCGTCGAGCCATCCGGGGCTCGAGGCCAGGAACCTCGCCGTTTCGCGGACGTAGGCCGCCCTGAACCCGAGGCGGCACGCGCGCAACTCCGCCTCCGTCGTGGCCGCGAGCTCATCCCAGGTGGGAAGGCGCCTGCCCGGATGTCCCGCGAGCTGAGAGCCGTGGCGTTCGGCGAGAAACCCGGACATCTGCTTGATCTGGACGATCCTCTTGGCGGAACTGCAGAGAAAGCAAAGGAGGGTCTCCCCGAATGGCTGCCGAAGGACCCGCAGGCCCGGAAAGGCGCCGATGCAGCGCGCAAGATGGGCATCGCTGCGCCAGGGGAGGGTGTCTGCGAGTCCGGCGGCGTCCCTCGCCGCATCGAGGTAGTGCGCCAGGGCGGGCCCGGCCGACGCGGCCATCGGGACCGGGGCCGACCACTGGAGGCTTCCGCCTCCCTCGTGACGGATCCTCGCGGCCAGGTCACCCCAGACCCCCTCCCAGGCGCCTCCGGCACATGGATTCCATCTGAAAGCCTGGCCGCCGTTGAGGAGCTCGGCAAGCACGCCGGGGTCCATGTCCACCGGGGGCTCGATCGAACGCCATTCCGTCCAGGCGGCGTTGCGGCTCACTTTGACCAAAGGAAACTCTGGGACGACGCCAGCGCCTCGCCGCCGGGACCGACAAGTTCAAGCCTCCAGGCAATGGGATGCACGGCCCGGCTGGGCCAGTCCGTCCCCGTGAGACCGATCTCATACACCTGCTCGCCCGCAGGCAGGTCGGTGGGGAAGGTGTACACCCTGGGCTCGGGGTTGTCTGGCGCGATGATCCGCAGGATGAACCTTGCGCCCCCAGACCTCGGGCCGGCGTTTCTGACCCGGGTGATGAAGTAGCACCCCGGGCGGTTTCCGGGACGGGATCGGAGGATGATCCTTCCCGCAGGATCCTCGGGACGGCCGAAGTACTCGGATATCCGCTCAAAGAAGCCGGTGTCGCGCCAGCCCGGCCAGACGCGGACAAAGCTGACATCCGCCGCTTGGGCGGCCGAGGCGAGGAGGACGGCGAGGACGACGGCGGTGAGGCGCATGGGCGGGGTCAATTCCGATCGAGTTGGACGTATTGGTACCGGTGGATGCCGAGAAGCGAGGGATACCACCCCTTGACGTAGGGTTGGATCAGGTAGGTTCGCGCCCCGTAGAAAACAGGGGCGATGGGTGCATCGTCGAGCAGGATGGCCTCGGCCCGCTGCAACAGCGCATAACGCGCCGCAGGCTCGGCCGTGCGGTCCGACTCCCGCAAAAGGGCGTCGTACCGCGCACTGGACCAGCCGGTCTCGTTGTTTCCGGAGTCGCTCTCGAACATGTAGAGGTAGGTGCTCGGGTCGTCGTAGTCGCCGATCCAGCGCGAACGGGACACCTGATAGGCAAGGGTCCGCTGATTGTCGAGATAGACCCGAAATTCCTGGCTCACAAGGTCCACCCTGATGCCGAGCTCCCTGAGCCACATCTGCTGGATTGCCTCCATAATCCTGGAGTTGATGGAATCGGAGTTCATCTGGATCTCGAGGCGGGGGAAACCCCGTCCGCCGGGATAACCGGCCTCGGCAAGCAGGCGGCGGGCGGCCCCAAAGTCGGTGGGGATGCGGGCCTGCGGGGTGTAGCCCGCCGTGTCCGGCGGAGTGAGCGCGTGGGCGGGGGTCCGGCTGCCGTAAAGAACGTCGCGGGCGATGGCCTCCCGGTCGATCGCCCTGGCGAGGGCCTGCCGGACCCTGCGGTCATTGAGCGGCGGCCTTGTGACATTGAACCTCAGAAAATAGCTCTCGCTGAACGGATCGACCCGGAGAAACCCGGCGGCCTCGCGGCGGTAATGCCCTATGCGGTCGGGCAGGAGATCGTAGGTCAGGTGGAGCTGGCCGGCCCGGAAGTCGCTCTCGTCCGCGCCTATGTTGTCGTTCGGGAAGAAGACCACAGACTCGAGGTGGTTGTTTGCGGCATCCCAGTACAGGGGGTTCCTGACAACAACGATCCTGTCGTTCGGCCTCCACTCGGAGAGCAAAAACGGGCCGTTGCCCACGAGGTTTCCCGGCCGCGTCCAGGCCGTTCCCCGGCGCGAGCCGGCGCCGAACTTCTCAAGTGTGCCGCGGTGCACCGGAAACCAGGACTGGTGGGCGGCGATCGCCGGAAGGAAGGGGCACGGGTGGCCGAGGCGGATCCTGAGCGTCCGCTCGTCGACTGCGGTCGCGCCCACCCGGGAGAAGTCCCGCAATTTGCCCAGGTTGTAAGCCTCGGCATTGTCGATGAAGAAGAGCATGTAGGCGTACTCGCTGGCCAGCGCCGGGGAAAGCGTGCGCTGGAAGGAGTAGACGAAGTCACCCGCCGTCAGCGGGTCGCCGTTGGACCACTTTGCCCCCTGCCTGAGGTGGAACGTGTAGACCAATCCGTCGGGCGAAACATCCCAGCGATCCGCGGAACCGGGAACGGCCTGCGAAGTCCTCTCGTCGATGCAGGTAAGCCCCTCGAAGAGCGAGATCAGCACATTGTAGTCGGTGAAGGCCGTGCACACGGCCGGGTCGAGGTCCTGCGGTTCGGCGCCGTTGCCGAGCAGGAGGGTGCCGGCCCGGCGCGCGGACTCCGCCGGGGTCCCGCTCCGGGCGCAGCCTCCGGCCAGAAGGAGGGCAACGCCGAACAGGAGCGGAATCGAAACCGGGCGGCGCTGCATCTTACCGGAAAAACTTCAGCGTCCTCCTCAGGGAGGCGACCAGCGCGTCGATCTCCGCCTCGGTGTTGTAGACGAAAAAACTGGCCCGCGCCGTGCCCGTGAGCCCGAGCTTTCGCATGAGGGGCTGGTTGCAGTGATGCCCCCCGCGCAGGGCGATGCCGTCCTGGTCGGCAAAGGTGACCACGTCATGGGCGTGGACGTCGGAAAAGGCGAAGCTCACCAGGCCGCCGCGTTCCTGCGGCGGGCGGGGCCCCAGGAGTCGGATCCCTGGAAGCTCCGCCAGCCTGGCGTAGGCCAGCTGGGCAAGGTCGCCGTCGTGGGCCCGGATCTCCGCGCGACCGATTGCGTCGAGGTAATCGCAGGCCACACCGAGGACTGCGGCGTCGGCAAAGTTTGGCGTGCCCGCCTCAAAGCGCTCCGGCGGGGGCTTCCAGCGGCTCTCGAAAAAATCGACGTTTGAGATCATGCCCCCGCCGCCCTCCCAGGGAGGCATCCCCTCGAGCAGCTCCTTACGGCCATAAAGCACGCCGATGCCGGTGGGGCCTGCCATCTTGTGCCCGGAGAAGGCGAGGAAGTCGCAGCCCATGGACCGGACATCCAAGGGCATGTGTCCTGCCGACTGCGCGGCGTCGACGACTGTGACGACCCCCGCAGCCCGGGCGAGCGTGCAAAGCTCGGCGGCCGGATTGACGGTGCCGAGCGTGTTGGAGACGTGCGTGAATGCGAAGACCCTCACCTCGGGCGTCAGGAGGCTGTCGAGTCGGGAGAGATCCAGCAGTCCTTCGTCCCCTGTCACCGGCACGTAGCGCAGCGTGGCGCCGGTGCGCCGGGCGACCATCTGCCAGGGGACAAGGTTGCTGTGGTGTTCCATTTCCGTGAGAAGGATCACATCGCCGGGCTTGAGGTTTGCCCCGCCCCAGCTGGCGGCCGCCAGGTTGATCGATTCCGTGGTGCCGCGGGTGAAGACGATCTCCTCGGGGACGGACGCGTTGATGTAGCGCGCCACCCGGGCCCTTGCCCCCTCGAACGCATCCGTGGCGCGCATCGACAGCGTGTGGAGCCCGCGGTGCACGTTCGCGTTGTCGTGCTCGTAGAAGCGGGAGAGGGCGTCGATCACCGCCCTCGGCCTCTGGGTGGTGGCTCCATTGTCGAGGTAGACAAGATCCCTCCCGTTCACCTGCTGGAGCAGGGCGGGAAAGTCCTCGCGGATGTTCCGGCGGAGTTCGCCGGCCGGCGGGGTTTGGCTTTTCGGCATTGTGGTTGAGCGGGTCGCGGCGGCCTCAGTCGGTGCGGGTCTCCGTCGTCGCGGTTGCGGGCTTCTCCCTGAGGGCGTTGAGCGCCGCGTGCCAGCCGAGGGTGGCGCACTTGATGCGCGCGGGAAAGGCGTGGACGCCGGCGAAGGCCGCGGTGTCGCTGATCTCCGCGGGTTCCCTGCCCGTGGTCACGATGTCGTGAAACTCGCCGTAGAGGGCCTCGACCTCCGCCGCCGTCTTGCCCTTGATCCTGGTCGTCATCAGCGAGGCGCTCGCCTGGGAGATGGCGCACCCAGAGCCGTCGAAGGTCACCTCCGCGATGCGGTCGCCGTCCATGCGCAGGTAGACGCTGCACTGGTCGCCGCACGAGGGATTGTCGCCGTGGGCCACTCGGTTCGCAGTCGGGAGGCGGCCCCTGTTGCGCGGGCGCTTGTTGTGATCGAGTATGACCTGCTGGTAGAGCTCGGTGAGGTCGGAAGCCATGGAAGAGCGTCATCTTAGCGCAAATCCGCCGGACTACAAGAAGCAGAAAATCGGGCGGTGCCTCCGTCTGAATGGCAGGGCGACCGACGAACCCGCACGAGGCGCCATGCCTCTTAAATCAAGGCGCCATACATTCGTGGGAACCGGGTGCCGGAAAATGGAACTCAACCAAATGCGGTTGATTGTGTTCCGGCCCTCGGACAGACTCCGGCCGCCCCTTACGCACCGAATGCGCTTCCGCCCCCTACTCATGATGCTGACGCTCGCCGCCGCATCGCTGCGGGCGCAGGACCCGCTCAATCCGCCGATTCCCCTGAGCCCCGCGCCGCCGGCGGAATCGCCAGGCGACGCCGCGCTCACACTTTCCGCGGCCCAGCGGGCCCAGGAGCTTGGCATGCCGTCGACTGCGGTTGCGCTTTACCGGCAGCTCCTTGCGGTCTCTGACGGCTGGCGGCCCCCCCTTGGATCCGCGTCCTCGTGGATCGCCCACCGGTCGGGCCTTTCCCTGGCCCTCGCCACGGCGCTCCTGGACGACGGCCAGCCCGCCGAGGCCGAGACGGCTTTGAAGGCCTCTCCCGGGCCGCGCGGGGCCGCCTGGCATCTTCGCGCCGCGCTTGCGGCGGCTGAATTGCGTAGAACGGACGAGGCCGGGGGCGAGTTGGAGGCGACGCGGGTCGACGAACTCGGGCAGGAGGACGTTCCCTGGCTCCTTTTCCTCAAGGGCATCCTTGCGGGATCAGCCGGCGACTCGATGAGGTCCGCCGACTACCTCCAGCAGGCGCAGAAGGCGGCGGGAACCGACCTCTCCCGCGCCCGCTTCATGCTGGCCTACGAGGAGGCCCGGCTTCGCGCGGGGCCGGCCGGCGACGACGCCCTGGAACAGACGCGCCAGAACGCCGAGCGCTTTGAGGGGACCGCCACGGGTTATGACTTTGCACGGACCTATGCGGTCATGCTTGCCGGGACTGGCCGGAAAAGCGAGGCGGTGGCCGCCCTGCAGCGGCAGCTGCTCGCCCTGCCGTCGGGGGAGCGTCCCAGGGCCGACGATTTTCATCTCCTCCTCGGACTGATAGCCGGAGGCGACGACGCGGTCGGGCGCAACGCGCTGACGGCGCTGATCGAAGGCGGCGGCGATGCGGACCGCCAGAGGGTCGCCCTCCAGGTGCTCGCCGATGCCTCGCGATCCGGACAGGCGCGGGCGGCCTTCCGGTCCGAGCTCGGCAGGCTTGCCTCCGTGGCGCCTCCGCATCCGATTCTCGAGGACATTCTGCTTTTTCGGGCAACCTGGGCGCTCGAGGACAAGGATTACGCGGAGGCGGACCGCAATGCCAGGGACCTGCTCGAGAGATTTCCCGGATCGCCGCTCAAGGCCCATGCGCTCGCCGTCCTGACGGGCCTGGCGTGGGAGCAGCACCGGTACAGGACCGCCGCGGACGACGCGACGCGGGCGCGTGCCGAGCTGCCGCCCGGGGAGGCTCGCAGGGAGACGGGCGTGCTCATCGCTGAGGCGTGGTTCCGCGCGGGCGATTACCGGAGCGCGGCGGACGCCTACGCCGCGGCGCTCAGGTCCCCGCCGGAGAATGTGACCCCGGGGGACCTCATGTTCCAGCGGGTGGAGGCGGAGATCCGCGCCGGAGCCCCCTCCGCGGCGGAGCCGGTGCTTGACGCGCTGGCGCGCGATCCGGGGTTCGACGCCGTCAACCGGTGGGAGGCCGAATGGAACCTTGCCAGGGCCCTGCAGCTGGACGGGCGGACACGGGAAGCCTTCGCCCGGGTGAACCGGATTCTCGCCTCCGCCGCAAAGGGCTCCGTGCCGGCGCCGGCGCTTCCGCCCGAATTGAGGGCGCGGATGGCCTGGCTTCAGACCAGGCTCTCGTTCGACGTGGGGCAGCCGGCCCGGACGCTCGAACTCGCCGGTTCGCTCGGGGACTCGCTCGGCGGCCTTGCGCCGGCACTCCGCAACGAGATCGCCAGCATGGGCCTTCTTCTCCAGGCTCAGGCCAGCCTTGCGCTCGGTCGGGAATCGGCCGCGCTGGACATCCTCAAGCGCCTCCGAACGCCGGATTACCAGCACACCGACGCGGCCCTGTATTCCTACATCGTCGAGGCCGACCATTATGCCCAGGAGGACAGGGTGGTCCAGGCCCAGGACCTTCTCACAACGATGGCCGACGACTTTCCCGACACTCCCTACGCACCCTATGCGCTTTACCAGGCGGCGCTCCAGGCCGAGCGGCTCGGCCAGGATTCGAACCTCCGGGAGGCGAACAAGCTGATCGAGAGCCTTCTGACGCTGGTCAGCAAGTATCCGAAGACCGACCCGCGGGGGGACCTCGTCTTCTATGCCCGCTTGAAACAGGGAGACCTGCTGAGGGAGTTGAACCAGTTTCCCCAGGCCCAGCAGGCCTACGAATGGCTCCTGAACAATTTTTCCCAGCATCAGGATGTCGTGCTCGCCCAGCTCGCGCTTGCGGAATGCCACAACGCCCAGTCCGCCACCGACGAGGCGCATGTGGAGAGCGCGCGCATCCTCTTTGAGCACCTGCTCTACCGGGTCGACGCGCCGATAGATGTGCGCGTGGAGGCCGGCTTCAACCTGGGCTTCCTGCTTGAGCGGCGTGAAAATCCCGAGCAGGCCCTTGGGGTTTGGTGGGGTGAGGTTGTCACGGCCTTCCTTCTGGACCCGGCGAATGCTGCGGACCTGGGCCCAAGGGGGCGTTATTGGATGGCCCGAACGCTCCTTGAGATCGGAAAGCTCCACGAAAACCAGGGCAGATTCGACGAGGCGAGGGTGGCCTGGCAGCTGATCCTGAAGACGAACCTGCCGGGCGCCGCACTCGCGCGCGCGCGGCTTGACCGATTCACACCGCATGACGCAAAACCATGAAGGCGGTGCGTTTCGGATTTGCTCCCCGACTCTAACAGGCTGAAGAAAGCCGCGCCATGACGTCACTTTTCGACTTCAATCTTTTTGCAAGGGGCGGCCCCATGATCGGCGTGCTGCTCGTGCTTGGGCTTACCGGGCTCGTGATTTTTGTCGAACGGGCACTGTACCTTCACCGGGTCCAGATAAGGGCCAAGGCGTTTCTCGACGGCATAAGGAACATCCTGGCCAAGCGCCGGCTCATCGAGGCCCTGACGGTATGCGAGGAGACCCCGGGCCCGGTGGCGGCCGTGGTCAAGGCCGCCCTGCTCCACGCCGACGCGGACGCCGCAACGATGAGGTTTCATGTGCAGGAGGCCGCGATCGTGGAGCTTCCTGCGCTCGAGCGGCGCCTCGGCGCGATGTCGGCGCTCGCCCAGGTTGCGCCGCTGCTCGGATTGCTCGGGACGGCGCTCGGGATGCTCGCGACCTTCCTTGCGTTCGACCGCGACTACGCCACCGCCAGCGCGCTCTCGCGGGGGATGTGGCAGTCGATGCTGAGCACCATTGCGGGCCTGATGGTGGCCATCCCGGCGCATCTTGCCCGCCACTTCCTGGTGGGCCGTGTCCGGTCGATCGTCGGCGACATCGAATGGGCCGGCAACGAGATCATGAGGTACCTCACGACAGAGTACCGCGCCGGCGGCCCCGGGCAGGGAGAAGGGAGGCCATGATCGTGCGTCCCCTCGACGTGGCATCCAGGATGCGCCCCGAGCCGCGCGATTTCGACGCTCTTTTCTACGTCAACGTGGGCCTGCTCGCCCTGTTCTTCTCGCTGTTTGGCTCGCGTTTTGTCCTGGCTCCGGGCCTTGAGCTCGACTTCCAGGTGCCCCTGGTTGCCGGAGCGGGGGAGGGGGCGGCGCCGACGACCTGTTACCTGAGTGTGCTGCGGACGGGGCAGATTTTCACAGACGACGGCCTGTTCAGCCTGGCCCAGCTCCAGGACTGGCTCAAGTCCCAGGCGAGGCTGTACAAGCGGCCGTCGCTTCTCATCCGCGCCAGTGCGGACGTTCCCATTTCAAGCCTCACCGACATCGACAACCTGGCGCATAAGGCCGGATTTGTACGGGTGGTGGTTGGGGCCGAGGATCCCCTCCGCGCGAAGGCCGGAGGGAATTGAGCATGAGGGAGGCCGACAGGACGCAGAAAATGGCCTGGCTGCTTGCCGCGGCCTCGGGAATTGTCGCCCTCGTCGTCGTCATCATGCTTTTCCGGTCGCCTTCCGGGCCGGTGCAGGCCCCTTCGAGCGCGCCCGGCCGGCCCTCGGTTGGAGTCGCCTCCGCGGATCCGGTGCTTTCGGAGGAGGCTGCCCTGTTTGACCGGACGCCGCTCTTCCTCCCCACGGAATGGAACAGCACCGAAAAGGAGCTGCCGAGGCAGGAACCCGGAGGCGAGTTCATTGGCTTTCCAGACAAAATGACGTTCACTGACAACGAGTTAAACATAATCCTACCTTCCCCGATCAAGGTTCCAGGACGGCTCGTGGACGAACTTGCCTCAAATCCCTCCCCGGATCTCCTTCTTGGCGTGGGAAGGACCGAATATATCCCTCCCGCGCTCGCTTCGAGGGGAGCCTACGTCGAGATCATGGCCGCGGGTACCGGGCGCAAGGTGTTGGTCCAGGCACTCCCAGACGCCCAGCCTCCGGGCGACGGCACGTGGCAGCCACTGGAGTTCATGGTCGCAGTCGATGCGGCAGGGCTCGTCGGATCGCCGGTGCTCACGGTTCGGTCAGGGGCGGAGGAAGTGGACGTATATTTTCGAAAATACCTTGCAGAATCGTTCCGCGTCGGCGATCGTCTTGAACCCGGCTTTTATCGGATTTCCGTCGGTCCGTGAGCCTGCTGGTCACCCGCCTTAAACAGGCGGAGTTCCAAGCGGATCACTCTTTTTTTCCAAAAGCATTAGATTGCTGTTGACGGGGAAATCTCACCGTCCACTATCTACCCTCTTTTTCGTTTTTTGACCGCAAGTTCAACGCTTGGGCGTTGGAATATCCGGGCACCTAAACCGGGCATTCCAGCAACCAGGCGGTCTCTTCTGCCCAGATAGCTCAGTTGGCAGAGCACGTCCTTGGTAAGGACGAGGTCGCCGGTTCAAATCCGGTTCTGGGCTCCAGATCGGGATTCCCGAACGGCGGCACGTCAGTCGACAGTTTTTTTCCAATCCAAACCTAAAACCCACGTCCTAAACTTCCATGGCTAAAGGTACATTCGAACGCAAGAAACCGCACGTCAACGTCGGCACAATCGGCCACGTCGACCACGGCAAGACCACGCTCACGGCGGCGATCCTGTCGGTCCAGGCCGGCAAGGGCCTGGCCGAGGTCAAGGCCTACGCCGACATCGCGAAGGGCGGAACGGTGCGCGATGCCTCGAAGATCGTGACGATTTCGGTCGCCCACGTGGAATACGAGACGGTGAAGCGCCACTACGCCCACGTCGACTGTCCGGGCCACGCGGACTTCGTCAAGAACATGATCACGGGCGCGGCCCAGATGGACGGGGCGATCCTTGTCGTGTCGGCCGCGGACGGCCCCATGCCGCAGACCCGCGAGCACATCCTCCTCGCTCGCCAGGTCGGCGTGCCGAAGATCGTCGTGTTCCTCAACAAGGTCGACCTGATCGACGACAAGGAGCTCCTCGATCTCGTCGAGATGGAGGTGCGCGAGCTTCTCACGAAGTACAAGTTTGACGGCGACAAGGCCACGATCATCCGCGGTTCGGCCACGGCGGCCCTCGAGGGCAAGCCCGAGGGCCTCAAGGCGATCGGCGAGCTGATGGACGCGATCGACAGCGAGATTCCCGAGCCCGTCCGCGAGATCGACAAGCCTTTCCTCATGTCGGTCGAGGATGTGTTCTCCATCACGGGCCGCGGCACCGTCGCCACGGGGCGCATCGAGCGCGGCATCGTCAAGATCAACGAGACGGTGGAGATCGTCGGCCTCAAGGACACCACCTCGACGGTTGTCACCGGCATCGAGATGTTCCGCAAGCTGCTCGACCAGGGCCAGGCCGGCGACAATGTCGGCGTGCTCCTGCGCGGCATCGAGAAGGAGGGGATCGAGCGCGGCCAGGTGCTCGCGGCCCCGAAGAGCATCACCCCCCACAAGAAGGCCAAGGCCGAGATCTACGTCCTGTCGAAGGACGAGGGCGGCCGCCACACGCCGTTCTTCAACGGCTACCGCCCGCAGTTCTATTTCCGCACCACGGACGTGACCGGCATCGTGATCCTCCCGACCGGCGTCGAGATGATCATGCCCGGAGACAACATCAATATCGACATAGACCTGATCGTTCCCATCGCCATGGAAAAGACGCAGCGCTTCGCCATCCGCGAAGGCGGCCGCACGATCGGAGCGGGCCGCATCACCGAAATCACCGAGTAGGCAGGGCCTCCTGCCCCGCTCGAACCGGCCTGCCGGATGCCCCTCGAAGGGCGACCGGCGGGCCCGTCCCAACAATCACGACCTTAGGGGTGTAGCTCAATTGGTAGAGTAGCGGTCTCCAAAACCGTCGGTTGGGGGTTCGAGTCCCTCCGCCCCTGCCACTCGCAAGACAGCCATGAAAAACCCATTCCGCAGCACGCGCATCTTCTTCGGCGAAATGTTCGGCGAGCTCAAGAAGGCCGCGTGGCCGACGCGCACCGAGTTGCGCGACTCGACCATCGTGGTTATCGTGGCCGTGGCGCTTCTCGGCCTCTTCACCAGCATCAGCGACTTCTCGCTCTTTCAGGTCGTGGACCTTTTCACCTCCTGGGTCAGTTAACACGCCATTCCCATGTCAGCCCAAACGGCAGCTCCCCCAGACGCCCAGTGGTTCGCCCTGCACACGCTCTCCGGCCAGGAGAACAAGGTGAAGGCGTACATCGAGAGGTTCAAGTCCGCCGAGGAGCTCGACGACAGCATTTTTGAGGTCCTCCTGCCCACGGAGGTGGTTTCGGAGGTCAAGAACGGCAAGAAGTCCACCAAGCACCGCAAGCTCTACCCGGGCTACGTCTTCATCCAGATCCGGCTCTACGGGGAGGACAGGAAGATTATCAACAAGCCGTGGTACTTCGTGAAGGAGGTCGCAGGGGTCATCGGCTTCGTGGGCGGCGAGCATCCGGCGGCTCTGCGCCAGAGCGAGATCGACGAAATTCGCGTCCGCATCGAGGCCGCCAACGGCAAGGAAGTGCCCAAGGTGCAGTATTCGGTGGGCGAGGAGGTGAAGATCAACGACGGCCCCTTCGCCAACCTCAACGGACGGATCGACGAGATCGACCCCGACAGGGGCAAGCTGAAGATATCCGTCTCCATTTTTGGTCGCTTTACGCCCGTGGAACTGGAATACTGGCAGGTTCAGCGCATCACGGACTGACGCCTTTCCCCCTTCCCGCACACCTTCAGACGCTAAACAAAACCACCCAAGATGGCCAAAAAGATCCAAGGTTACATCCGCCTCCAACTGCCCGCCGGCGCCGCAAATCCCGCACCCCCGGTGGGACCGGCCCTTGGCGCGCAGGGCGTCAACATCATGGCGTTCTGCAAGGACTTCAACGCCCGCACGAAGGACCAGAATGGGATGATCCTGCCGGTGGTGATCACCGTCTTCTCGGACAAGAGCTTCACCTTCATCCTCAAGTCGCCGCCGGCGTCCGTCCTCCTCAAGAAGGCGGCCAACATCGCCAGCGGCTCGGCCAAGCCCAACCAGGACAAGGTCGGCAAGGTGACCCGCAAGCAGCTCCTCGAGATCTACAGGCTCAAGCAGAAGGACCTTAACGCCAAGGACGACGCGGCCGGCGTCCGCATCATCGCCGGCACCGCCCGCAACATGGGCATCGAGGTCATCGACTGAATTTTCAACAACTCGCCGCGGGAGTCCCTTCCGGGACGTTCGCACCGCAAGGAGTCAACATGCAAAAACCAAGCAAACGCTACCGCAGCGCGACAGAGGTCGCCGATCTGACAAAGGAGTATCCGCTCAAGGACGCAATTGAGATCCTGGGCAGGTTTCCCAAGGCCAAATTCGACGAGACCGTCGAGCTTTCCTTCCGGCTGGGCGTCGACCCTGCCGCGGGGGACCAGATGGTGCGCGGCACCACCCCGCTCCCGAACGGCTCGGGCAAGAAGGTCCGTGTGCTCGTCTTCACGGACGACGCCAAGGCGGCCCTCGACGCGGGAGCGGACACGGCGGGCCTGCAGGACGTGATCGCGAAGATCAACGAGGGATGGCTCGACTTCGATGTCGCCATTTCGACGACCGAGGCGATGAAGACCGTCCGGACGATCGCCCGGGTGCTCGGGCCGAAGGGGCTCATGCCCAATCCGAAGAGCGGAACCGTCACCGACGACCTGGTGGGCGGCATCAAGGCCGTCAAGGCGGGGCGCGTTGAGTTCAAGATGGACAAGACCGGAAACATCGGCGTGGGGGTGGGCAAACGCTCCTTCTCCTCCGACCAGATCCTGGAGAACGCCCGGGTGGTGCTCGACGCCGTGGGCAAGGCCAAGCCGGCCCTCTTCAAGGGGCACTACATCAAGATGCTCGCCGTCTCCTCCTCGCAGAGCCCCTCGGTTCGGATCGCCTCCACCGAATACTCCAAATTCTGACCCATCCCGACCCATGAGAGCCGAAAAACAATACCTGATCGCCGAGGTCGAGAGCCACCTCAAGAAATCCGACTACGTCATCCTGACCAACTACACCGGGGCGACGGTCGCGGACCTGGCGGATCTCCGCCTGAAGCTGGCCGCGGAAAAGGCCGAGTTTCACGTCGTCAAGAACAGCTCGCTCCGCGTTGCGGCGAAGGCCCTCGGTCTGCCGGAGCTCGAGGGGGCGCTCACCGGCCCCACGGCGGTGATCGTCGGCGGGCGCAATTCCCCTGCTGTCGCCAAGGTCCTCAAGCAGTTCTTCAAGGACAGGCAGAAGATAGAGGTCAAGGCCGGTGTGCTCGGCAGGAAGCTGATCACGCCCAAGCAGATCGAGCAGCTGGCCGACATGCCGTCCATCGAGGTCCTCCGCGCGAAGCTTCTCGGCCTGCTCCAGCAGCCCGCCAGCCGGTTTGTCCGCGTCCTCAACGCCACCCCCCAGGGGCTGGTCAACGTCCTCCAGGCCAAGGTACGCGCCGCAGGCTGACAACCGTTCCCGCGGCCCGCCGCGCCCGCCACGGGCGTCGACGGGTCCGTCCACCCATCAACCCATTTCCAAGGCGGAACCCGCCAGCGAAAAACAAAATCAAACGCAGCAGGCTAGGGGATTCGTCCCTTAAACGCGCTCCCTTCCGGGGCCGCTAACCCGCCGCAGGAGACACCCATGAGCAACATCACAAAAGATCAAGTCGTCGAGTGGCTCTCGAGCCAGTCGGTTCTCGAAATCGCCGGTCTCGTCAAGGACCTCGAAACCAAGTGGGGCGTGTCCGCCGCCGCTCCGGCCGCCGCGGCCGCCGCAGCCCCCGCCGCCGCAGCCCCCGCCGCCGCCGCCGAGGAGAAGACGGAATTTACCGTCGTGCTCACCGAAGCCGGAGCCAACAAGATCGGCGCGATCAAGGAAGTCCGCGCCATCACCGGACTGGGCCTCAAGGAGGCCAAGGACCTGGTCGAGGGCGCGCCGAAGGCTGTCAAGGAAGGCGTTTCCAAGCAGGAGGCCGAGGACATCAAGAAGAAGCTCGAGGCCGCCGGCGCCAAGGTCGAACTGAAGTAAGTGCGCTTGGCGAATAAGCAGCCATCGCATCGCAATTCCCCGGGACGGGCCGCGCACAGGGCGCAGCCCGCTCCCGTTTCTTTTTCCATTTGTCAGGGTTAAGCAGCGCACGTCCAGCTCCCTACACTCATCATGGCTGACCGCATCCACACAGACCGCATAAACTTCGGCAGGCTTCACGAGGTCATCGAGCCCCCGAATCTCATCGAGATCCAGATCAACTCGTATCTCGAATTCCTGCAAAAGGGCATCCCCGAGAAGCAGCGCAAGCCGCAGGGGCTGGAGGCGGTCTTCCGCGAGGTCTTCCCGATCAGGTCGTATGACGAGCGCCTGGTGCTCGAATACGTCTCGTATGCGCTGGGGGAACCCAAGAACACGGAAATCGAGTGCATACGCGAGGGCATCACCTACTCGGTGCCGCTCTATGTGAAGCTGCGCCTGCGCGAGGAGGATTTCATCAAGGACGAGGACATCTACATGGGCGAGATCCCCATGGTGACGGAGCGCGGGTCGTTCATCATCAACGGCGCCGAGCGCGTCGTCGTCTCCCAGCTCCACAGGTCGCCCGGCATCGCCTTCGAGGTGACGCCGCATCCCAACGGAAAGCTCCTCCACTCGTTCCGCATCATCCCGGACCGGGGCACCTGGCTCGAGGTGCAGTTCGACAACAACGACCTGCTTTACGTCTATCTCGACCGCCGCCGCCGCCGCCGCAAGTTTCTCATCACGACGCTCCTTCGCTCGATCGGCTACAGCGCCGACGTCGACATCCTGAACCTCTTCTACGAGATCAAGGACCTCAAGGTCGCCAAGGCACTGGACATGGAGAACGTCAGCGCGCTGGTCCTCGTCGAGGACGCGATCGACGCGCAAAAGGGCGTGGTGCTGGCGCGTGCCTTCGAGCCGCTGACCAAGCAGATCGTCCGCACGTTCGAGAAGCACGAGATCTCGTCGATCCGCGTGATCGACACGGCCGTCGACGAGGGCGCCATCATCCGGGCGCTCAAGAAGGACCCGACGCGCAACGAGGAGGAGGCCCTCAAGGAGATCTACAAGCGGCTGCGCCCCGGCGAGCCGCCGACGACCGCCAATGCCAAGGCCCTCCTCAAGCGCCTGTTCTTCGATCCGAAGCGCTACGACCTGGGCCGCGTGGGCCGCTACAAGGTCAACCAGAAGCTCGGCCTCAAGACCGACCTCGAGCAGAGAATCCTCGAGAGCGCCGACATCGTCGCCGCCACCAAGTACCTTGTGCGCCTGCGCCGGGGCGAGGGTGTCGTGGACGACATCGACCACCTCGGCAGCCGCCGGGTGCGCACGGTCGGCGAGCTTCTCGCCAACCAGTGCCGCATGGGCCTTGCCCGCACCGAGCGACTCGTCCGCGAGCGGATGACGATGTACGACCAGAGCGTCGACTCGATCACGCCCCAGAAGCTGATCAATCCTAAGGCCCTGACCACGGTCATCCGCGACTTTTTCGCCCGGAGCCAGCTCTCCCAGTTCATGGACCAGATCAACCCGCTGGCGGAGGTGACGCACAAGCGTCGTCTTTCCGCCCTCGGGCCCGGCGGCCTCAACCGCGAGCGAGCTGGCTTCGAGGTCCGCGACGTCCATCCGTCCCACTACGGCCGGATCTGCCCGATCGAGACCCCCGAGGGTCCGAACATCGGCCTGATCAACTCCCTCTCGACCTACGCCCACGTGAACGAATTCGGCTTCATCGAGACGCCGTACCGCCTCGTGAAGGACGGCCGGGTGAGCGACAAGATCGAGTATCTCACCGCCGACCAGGAGGAGGCCAAGGTGATCGCCCAGGCCAACGCCGAGATCGACGACAAGGGACATTTTGTGGGCAAGGTGACCGTCCGGAAGGACGGCGAATTCCTCGAGGTGAGCGCCGACGAGGTCCACTACATGGACGTTTCGCCCAAGCAGGTCATCTCGATCGCCGCCGGCATGATCCCCTTCCTCGAGCATGACGACGCCAACCGCGCGCTCATGGGCTCGAACATGCAACGCCAGGGCGTTCCCCTGCTGCAGGCCGAGGCGCCGTTTGTCGGCACCGGCATCGAGGAGCGCGTCGCGCGCGATTCCAAGATCGTCGTCGTCGCCGAGGAGTCCGGCATTGTCGCGGCCGTCGATGCCAAGCGCATCGTGATCACCAAGGACGGCGAGCTGCCGCGCACCCTGCGCCACGACCCCAAGGGTCACGTCCAGGTCTACGAGCTGCGCAAGTTCATGCGCTCCAACGCGGGCACCTGCTTCAACCAGAAGCCGATCGTGCGCCTGGGCCAGAAGGTCAAGGCCGGGGACATCATCGCCGACGGCCCGTCGACCGACCACGGTGAGATGGCGCTCGGCCGCAACGTGCTCGTCGCGTTCATGCCCTGGAACGGCTATAACTTCGAGGACGCCATCCTCATCTCGGAGAAGGTCCTCAAGGAGGACATCTTCGCCTCGATCCATATCCAGGAGTTCGAGGTCACCGCGCGGGACACCAAGCTCGGGCCCGAGGAGATCACCCGCGACATCCCTAACGTGGGCGAGGAGGCCCTGAAGAATCTCGACCACAACGGGGTCATCCGCGTGGGCGCCGAGGTCAAGCCCGGCGACATCCTTGTCGGCAAGATCACCCCCAAGTCGGAGACGGAGCTCGCTCCCGAGGAAAAGCTCCTCCGGGCGATCTTCGGCGAGAAGGCGGCCGACGTTAAGGACACCTCGCTGGTGGTCCCCTCCGGCGTGGGCGGCATCATCATGGACGTGAAGGTCTCCTCCCGCATCGACAGCGAGCAGGAGAAGCTCTCCCCCTCCGACAGGCGCCGGCAGATCAAGCAGATCCAGGAGGACTACAAGACCCAGATGGACAAGCTGCGCGAGGGCCTGACCGAGGCGCTGTCGAACATCCTCCTCGGCGAGAAGATCCCGCTCGACGTCGTCAACGGCGAGAGCGGCGAGGTCATCATTCCCGCCAACCGCAAGATCACCAAGACGCTCCTGCGGAAGCTCGCCTCGGTGTCCAAGCACGTGCAGATCGACCCCTCCCCGGTGCGGATAAAGATCATGGAGATCATCAGCTCGTACCAGGGCAAGTTCGACGAGCTCGAGTCGGACCGCGAGCGCAAGATCGGCTCGGTGGAGTCCGGCGAGAATTCCGCGGACGGTGCGATAAAGCAGGTCAAGGTTTACGTCGCGACCAAGCAGAAGCTCGATGTCGGCGACAAGATGGCCGGCCGCCACGGCAACAAGGGCGTCGTCGCCAAGATAGTGCCCGAGGAGGACATGCCCTACCTTCCGGACGGCACCCCGGTCGAGATCTGCCTCAACCCGCTGGGCGTGCCCTCCCGCATGAACGTCGGACAGGTGCTGGAGACGCATCTCGGCTGGGCCTGCAAGAAGCTCGGCATGAGGGTCGCGACGCCCGTGTTCGACGGCATCACCGAGAAGCGGGTGCGCGAATACCTGAAGGAGGCCAAGCTCCCGGCCTCGGGCAAGAGCCCCCTCTATGACGGGCGCACGGGCGACAAGATCGACCAGGAGGTCGTCGTGGGCTACATCTACATGATGAAGCTCAACCATCTTGTCTCGCACAAGATCCACGCCCGCGCGGTCGGTCCGTACTCGCTCGTCACCCAGCAGCCGCTGGGCGGAAAGGCCCAGTACGGCGGGCAGCGCTTCGGCGAGATGGAGGTCTGGGCGCTTGAGGCCTACGGCGCGGCGCACACCCTCCAGGAGCTCCTCACCGTCAAGTCCGACGACGTCCAGGGCCGCACCAAGATCTACGAGTCGCTCGTCAAGGGTGACAACACCCTCTCGGCCGGAACGCCAGAGTCGTTCAACGTGCTCATCAAGGAAATCCAGTCCCTCGGGCTGGACATCAAACTGCAGAAGCGCGACGCACTGAGCCTTGGGGCCTGAGCGCCGGAATCACTCCGCAACCCAAAGAGACACTCACATGATCCAACCCGCCGATCCCGCCGCCTCCACCCGCGAGGAGGCACGCTCCGTCCTCGGCCTCGAGGAAAACGCCTTCGACTGCGTTTCCATCACCGTGGCCTCGCCCGACACGATCCGCAAGTGGTCCAAGGGTGAGGTCAAGAACCCGGAGACCATCAACTACCGCACGTTCAAGCCGGAACCGGGCGGCCTGTTCTGCCAGCGCATCTTCGGGCCCGTGCGCGACTACGAGTGCGCCTGCGGCAAGTACAAGCGGATCAAGTACAAGGACGTGGTCTGCGACCGCTGCGGCGTCGAGGTGACGATCGCGCGCGTCCGCCGCGAGCGCATGGGCCACATTGAGCTGGCCGTGCCGGTCGCCCACATCTGGTTCCTCAAGAGCATGCCGAGCCGCCTCGGCCTCCTGCTCGACATGACGGCGCGGGCGCTGGAGCGGGTCATCTATTACGAGAACTTCCTCGTGGTCGACCCCGGCAAGACCCCCCTTGAGCCGCGCCAGCTGCTCACCGACACCGAGTACCGGCAGGCGATCGACGAGTACGGACACGATTCCTTCGTGGCCAAGATGGGCGCGGAGGCCGTGCGCGACGCCCTGGTCAAGATGGACCTGAACGCCACCGTGGCCGAACTCCACGAGCAGATGCGCGCCACGCGCTCCAAGCAGATCAAGAAGAAGCTCTCCAAGCGCCTGAAGGTGATCCAGGGCTTCATCCATTCGCGGTCGCGCCCCGAATGGATGGTCCTGGAGGTACTGCCCGTCATCCCGCCGGACCTGCGCCCGCTCGTGCCCCTCGAGGGCGGCCGCTTCGCGACCTCCGACCTCAACGACCTCTACCGGCGCGTCATCAACCGCAACAACCGCCTCAGGAACCTGATGCAGTTGAAGACCCCGGACGTCATCATCCACAACGAAAAGCGCATGCTCCAGGAGGCCGTCGACGCGCTGTTCGACAACGGCCGCCACGGCCGCCCGGTCACGGGCGCCGGCAACCGCCCGCTCAAGTCCCTTTCGGACATGCTCAAGGGCAAGCAGGGCCGTTTCCGCCAGAATCTTCTCGGCAAGCGCGTCGATTACTCGGGCCGCTCCGTCATCGTGATAGGTCCCGAGCTCAAGCTCCACCAGTGCGGCCTGCCCAAGAAGATGGCGCTCGTCCTTTTCGAGCCGTTCATCATCCGGCGCCTCAAGGAGCTCGGCTTCGTGCACACCGTGCGCGGCGCCCGGAAGATGATCGAGAAGAAGTCCCCCGAGGTGTGGGACATCCTCGAGGAGGTGACCAAGGGCCATCCCGTGCTGCTCAACCGCGCGCCGACCCTCCACAGGCTCTCCATCCAGGCCTTCGAGCCCGTCCTGATCGAGGGCGAGGCCATCCGCATCCATCCCCTTGTCTGCACCGCCTACAACGCCGACTTTGACGGCGACCAGATGGCCGTGCACGTGCCGCTCTCCCTCGAGGCCATCCTCGAGTGCAAGCTGCTCATGATGGCGACCTCGAACATCTTCTCGCCGTCCTCGGGCAAGCCGATCCTCACGCCGTCGCAGGACATCGTGCTGGGAACCTATTACCTGACGATCGAGCCGCGCAAGAAGGTCGCAAAGGGCCAGCGTGTCCCGCTGCTCAGCGGCCTGCAGGAGGTCCTGTTCGCCAAGTCGGACGGCGCCCTCAAGGCGCACGACTGGGTCGAGGTGCCGAATCCGGACTTCGGACGCGACACCGTCTTCGGGAACAGGGAAAAGAAGGTGCTCCGCACGACCGTCGGGCGCGTGATCTTCAACCAGATCTGGCCGGCCAAGCTCGGCTTCGTGAACTTCCCCGTCACCAAGTCGAAGCTGGGCGACATCATCCTGAACACCTACAAGGTGGCCGGCGACACGGCGACCATCGAGACGCTCGACAAGCTCAAGGAGCTCGGCTTCACGACGGCATTCCAGGCCGGCATCTCGATCGGGATCGACGACATGATCATCCCGGAGGCCAAGAAGGACATCATCTCCGATTCCCGCAAGAAGATCGCCGACGTCGAGGCCCAGTTCAACAAGGGCATCATCACCTCGGGCGAGCGCTACAACAAGGTGGTCGACATCTGGACGACCGCGCGCGACCGGATGGTCAAGGAGGTCATCGCGAAGCTCGAGAACAACGACGGCAAGGCCGAGTTCAACCCGGTCTACATCATGATGGAGTCGGGCGCCCGGGGCAACAAGGAGCAGATCCGGCAGCTCTGCGGCATGCGCGGCCTCATGGCCAAGCCCTCCGGCGAAATCATCGAGCGGCCGATCCTCTCCTCGTTCCGCGAGGGGCTGACCGTCCTCGAATACTTCATCTCCACCCACGGCGCCCGCAAGGGTCTCGCGGACACCGCGCTGAAGACGGCCGACGCCGGCTACCTCACGCGCAAGCTCTGCGACGTCGCGATGGACGTGATCATCGTCGAGGACGACTGCGGCACCCGGGACGGCGTCTGGAAGAAGGCCATTGTCGAGGGCGACGACGAGATCGTGGCCCTGCGCGAGCGCCTCGTCGGCCGCTTCTCGAGCGACGACGTCCCGAACCCGCTGAATCCGACGACCAACATCGTGCGCTCCGGAGAGATCATCACCGAGGAAATCGCGGCCAAGATCGACGATGTCGGCATTGAGCGCGTCAAGGTCATGTCGCCCCTCACCTCCACCAGCAAGCAGGGGATCGACGCGAAGTCCTACGGCATCAACCCGGCAACCAACCGCACGGCGAAGATAGGGGATTCGGTCGGCATCATAGCCGCCCAGTCGATCGGCGAGCCGGGCACCCAGCTCACCATGCGCACCTTCCACATCGGCGGCGTGGCCTCGAGCGGGTTCAAGACCCCCGAGATCAAGATCCGCACTGCCGGCAAGGTGAACTACCGCGGCCTGCGCCTTGTGCAGACGGCCGACGGCGGAAGCATCGTCCTCAACAAGACCGGCTCGATCCAGATCCTCGACGACGAGGGCAGGGAGCTCGAGAGCTACAACATCGTTGTCGGCTCGTTCCTCCACGTCGCCGACGGCGCAAGGATCAACAAGGGCGACATCCTCGCCCAATGGGACCCCTACAACATTCCCGTGCTCTCCGAGAAGGGCGGCACGCTCGCGTTCAAGGACATGATCCCCGGCGTCACCGTCAAGCGCGAGCTGGACCCGACCTCGGGGCGGATCGCCACGGTCGTCATCGAGCACAAGGAGGACCTCAATCCGCAGATCGAGGTCCGCGACGCCAAGCGCCGTCCCCTTGCCGCCTATTCGATCCCCGTGGGCGCGCAGATCGCCGTCAACGAGGACGACACCATCACCCCCGGGGCGCTGCTCGCCAAGACGCCGCGCCAGGCCTCCAAGACCAAGGATATCACCGGCGGTCTTCCCCGGGTGGCGGAGCTCTTCGAGGCCCGCCGCCCCAAGGATGCGGCCGAGATGGCCAGGATCGACGGGATCGTGTCCTTCGAGGGGACGGTCCGCGGCAAGCGGAAGCTCGTCGTTAAGAACGAGGAGACCCAGCAGGAGGAGGAGCACCTCATCCCGGCGGGGAAGCACATCATCGTGCAGCCGGGCGACGTGGTCCACAAGGGCCAGCACCTCACCGAGGGGTCGGCCGATCCGCACGAGATACTTGAGATCCTCGGGCCGGCGGCGCTCTACGAGTTCCTCATCGGCCAGGTCCAGGAAGTCTACCGGCTGCAGGGTGTGACGATCAACGACAAGCACATCGAGATCATCATCCGCCAGATGCTCAGGAAGGTCCGCATCTCCGATCCCGGCGACAGCGAATACTTCTGGGGCGAGCAGGTCGACCGCAGCTCCTTCCTGTCGGAAAACCGTCGCCTTGAGGACGCGGGCGGCAAGCCCGCCGAGGCCGAGCCCATCCTGCTCGGCATCACCAAGGCCTCGCTTGAGACCGAAAGCTTCATCTCCGCCGCCTCGTTCCAGGAAACCACCCGCGTCCTCACCGACGCGGCGACCCTGGGCAAGGTGGATCTGCTCAAGGGCTTCAAGGAAAACGTCATCATGGGTCATCTCATACCGGCGGGCACGGGCCTGCCCTCGTACAAGAGGCTCAAGATCACCCTGCCGTTCGGCGAGGAGCTTCCCGTCGAGGAGGCAAAGCCGGCCGAGGTCGGGGTGGGCTGACGCCCCGGTATTGCCGAAATCATTCCAAGGGCCGCGGGCATCTCCCGCGGCCCTTTTTTTTGGCTTGTGCCGCAGGGGAGGGGCCGCATTATCGCAGATCCTCCCGCCAAAAACCGCACGTCGAGCCTCGCTCCGTGCGATTTAACGCCCGGCCCTCAAAAGCCGGGCGTTTTTCTTGGCTGAAAACGGCGCCCCCGGGGATCCCTGGCACGGGTCGGACACCGCGATTTTCACGAGGGAAATTCAGTTTTTGACAGAAAGTTCTTGCCGGGCAAATGCCGCATGGTAGGGTTCACCTCTTTTCTCAAATTCCCCCATGCCAACCATCAGTCAACTCGTGCGCAAAGGCCGCCGCCAGGTGCGGGCCAAGTCGAAGTCCCCGGCTTTGGCTGGCAATCCCTTTCGCCGCGGCGTGTGCGTGCAGGTGATGACCCGCACGCCCAAGAAGCCGAACTCCGCCATCCGCAAGGTCGCGAAGGTCCGCCTGACAAACGGCAACGAGGTCATTTCCTACATTCCCGACGAAGGCCACAACCTGCAGGAGCACTCGATCGTGCTCGTCCGCGGCGGCCGCGTGAAGGATCTCCCGGGCGTGCGCTACCACATTGTCCGCGGAACGCTGGACGCCACGGGCGTCGAGAAGCGCCGCCGCAGCCGTTCCAAATACGGCGTCAAGAGGCCCAAAGAGGCCAAGAAATGACAGACGGAAAAGCGGGAACTTAAACCATGTCACGCCGACACAGAGCCGAAAAACGCGTCGTAGCGCCCGATATCCGCTACGGCAGCCCCCTGGTAGCGCATCTCGTCAACACCGTCATGAAGGACGGCAAGAAGAGCCTCGCCGAGCGCATCGTCTACGGCGCCTTCGCAAAGGTCTCGGAGAAGCTTGAGAAGGGCGACCCGGTCGACCTGATCCTGGGCGCCCTTGAGAACGCCCGCCCGAGGCTCGAGGTCAAGAGCCGCCGCGTGGGCGGCGCCACCTACCAGGTGCCCGTGGAGATCTCCTTTGAGCGCCAGGAGAGCCTGGCCCTCCGCTGGATCGTGGCGGCGGCGTCCGCCCGCAAGGGCCTCGCGATGAAGGACGCCCTCGCGACGGAGATCATCGACGCCTACAACAACACCGGCTCCGTGGTGAAGAAAAAGGAAGACACCCACAAGATGGCCCAGGCCAACCGGGCCTTCGCGCACTTCCGCTGGTAGGAAAAGCACCCATGTCCGCCGTGGCCGAACCCGAACTCAAGATCGTCACCGAAAAGTCCGCCGTCTCGGCGGTCAATTCGCCGAACCGGCCGTTCCCCCTCGAGTGGACGCGGAACATCGGCATCGCCGCGCACATCGACGCCGGCAAGACCACGACGACGGAGCGCATCCTTTTCTACTCGGGCGCCGTCCACAAGATGGGCGAGGTGCACGAGGGCACAACGGTCACCGACTGGATGGAGCAGGAGCGCGAGCGCGGCATCACGATCACCGCGGCCGCCATCTCCTGCGCCTGGAACGCCTCCTGCGGCCCCTGGAAGGGCATCAAGCAGCGTATCAATATAATTGATACACCCGGGCACGTCGACTTCACCGCCGAGGTCGAACGCTCGCTGCGCGTCCTCGACGGGGCCATCGCCGTGTTCGACGCCGTCGCCGGCGTCCAGCCCCAGTCCGAGACCGTCTGGCGCCAGGCCAACAAGTACCGGGTGCCCCGCATCGCCTTCATCAACAAGATGGACAGGGTGGGGGCCGACTTCCACCGGGCCGTCGACGACATCCGCACGAAGCTCAAGGGCAACGCCCACGCGCTCTTCCTGCCGATCGGCGCCGAGGAGAATTTCACGGGTCTGATCGACCTGGTCGGCATGGTGGCCTACATTTTCGACGACACCAAGGATCCCCTCGGTATGAACCCGGTGACGACCGCCATCCCGGAGAACCTGCTCGCCGGGGCGAAGGAGTACCGGGAAAAGCTGATCGAGGCGGTCGCGGACTTCGACGACGTCATCGCCCACAAGTTCCTGAGCAGCGAGGAGGTCACGACCAACGAGCTGATGCTTGCGATCCGCAAGGCGACGATCTCCCTGAGCTTCTGCGGCGTGGTCCCCGGCTCGGCCTTCAAGAAAAAGGGCGTGCAGCGCCTGCTCGACTGCGTGGTCAACTATCTTCCGAGCCCGATCGACGTCCCCCCGATGAAGGGGCAGGACAGCGATGGCCAGGAGGTCCTGGCGGTCGTCGACGACAAGAAGATGATGGCGGGCCTCGCGTTCAAGCTCTGGAACGACCCGTTCGTCGGCAAGATCGTCTTTTTCCGCGTCTACACCGGCATCATCACGAAGGGCATGTCGCTCTACAACCCGAGGACGCGGCGCACGGAGCGCGTGTCCAGGCTTGTGCTCATGCGGGCCATCGACCGCGAGGAGATCGACATGGCCTACTCGGGCGACATCTGCGCCCTGGTGGGCGTCCGCGATGTCGTCACGGGCGACACGCTCTGCGACGAGGATTTCGACATACGCCTGGAGCCGCCGTCGTTCCCCGAGCCGGTCATCGCGATGTCGATCGAGCCGAATTCCAAGGCCGACCAGGAGCGCCTCGGCACCGCGCTGCAGCGGCTGGTGGCGGAGGACCCCACGCTGCGGGTCTCCACGGATCCGGATTCCGGCCAGACGATCCTCGCCGGGATGGGGGAGCTCCACCTCGAGATCATCCGCGACCGCATGAAGCGCGAATTCAAGGTGGAGGCCAACGCGGGCAAGCCCCAGATCGCCTACCGCGAGACGGTCACCAAGGCGGCCGAGGGCGAGGGCAAGTTCATCCGCCAGTCGGGCGGCAAGGGCCAGTACGGCCATGTCGTCGTCAAGCTGGAGGCCAACGAGAAGGGCAAGGGCGTGGAGATCATCGACGAGATCGTCGGCGGCTCCATTCCGAAGGAATTCATCAAGCCGTCGATCGCGGGGATCCAGGAGGGCTGCAACAACGGCGTCGTCGCCGGGCATCCCGTGGTCGACGTCATCGTCCGCATCATCGACGGTTCCTTCCACGAGGTCGATTCGTCGGAGCTTGCGTTCAAGATGGCCGGCATCTTCGCCTTCAAGGATGCGATGAAGAAGGCCACCCCGATCCTTCTGGAACCCATCATGGGCGTCGAGGTGACGACCCCGGAGGAGTACCAGGGCGACCTCATCGGCGACATCAACCGGCGCCGCGGCAGCGTGCGCGGCATCGAGAACAAGGCCGGCGCGTGCATCATCGACGCGATCGTCCCGCTGGAGACCCTCTTCGGCTATGTGACCGACATCCGCTCGCTCTCGAAGGGGCGAGCCAGTGCGTCGATCACGCCGTCGCACTTCGAGCAGGTTCCCAACTCGCTCCTCGCCCACATCGTCGAGTCCTCCTCCAAGGCGCCGGCTCGCAGCTAACCCCCATTTGAACATCCAGCCATGAAAGGCCAGCGCATCCGCATCAAACTCCAGGGCTTCGACTATCGGGTCATCGACCAGTCGGCCCAGGACATCGTCGAGACCGCCAAGCGCTCCGGCGCCCGCGTCTCGGGACCGATTCCGCTTCCCACCCATATCGAGAAGCTCTCGGTCAACCGGTCGCCGCACGTCGACAAGAAGTCGATGGAGCAGTTCGAGACCCGCACGCACAAGCGACTCATCGACATCATCGAGCCGACCTCCCAGACGGTGGACGAGCTCAAGAAACTCAACCTGCCCTCGGGCGTCGACATCACGATCAACGTCTAAACTCCGAACACACACCGCATTTCGTGACCCGTGTCCCCTCCGGGGGACCGCCGGGTCCGCACTAATGTAGGTCCAAAACGGATTCCTCCACCTACCGCTTAGCCATGATATCCTCCCTTCTAGGCAAGAAAATCGGCATGACCCAGGTCTACGACGCCCAAAACGTCCTGGTCCCGGTCACCGTCGTCGAAGCCGGCCCGTGCCCCGTGGTCCAGGTGAAGACGGTGGAAACTGACGGGTACAACGCCGTCCAGATAGGCTTCTCGGCCAGGAAGCCCCGCAATGCGACGAGCCCCGAGCTTGGGCACGCGAAGAAGGCCGGACTCGACCACGCCCCGCGCGTGCTCAGCGAGGTGAGGCTCACGGAAGCCCCGCAGCTCAAGGTGGGCGATGTGGTGACGGTTGCCGCCTTCAAGGAGGGCCAGCTGGTCGACGTGATAGGCGTCACCAAGGGCAAGGGCTTCCAGGGCGTCGTCAAGCGCTTCAGGGTCGGGGGCGGCCCGGCAGCCCACGGCTCCATGTTCCACCGCCGCATCGGTTCCATCGGCATGCGCCAGACCCCCGGCCGCACTTGGAAGAACCAGGCGATGCCAGGCCACATGGGCGGCGACAAGCGAACCCAGCAGAATCTCCGGGTCGTGAAGATCATCGCGGAGAAGAATCTCATCCTGGTGAAGGGCGCCGTGCCCGGCGCAAACGGCGACGACGTCATCGTCCGCACAGCCATCAAGGGCCAGCCGAAGCCGGCCTGATCCGGAGGAATCAAAGACCATGAAGCTAAAACTTTTCAGCACCGACGGAGCCACGAGCCGCGAACAGGAGTTCGACGGGCTGCCGGCCTTCGAAGGCGACAAGGGCCTCCAGGCCGTCAAGGAGGTCGTCGTGGCGATCCGCGCCAACGGCCGCCAGGGAACCCATTCGACAAAGACGCGCGGCGAGGTCCGCGGCGGCGGCAAGAAGCCCTGGAAGCAGAAGGGCAGCGGCCGCGCACGCGCCGGGTCCTCCCGGTCGCCCCTGTGGGGCGGCGGCGGCGTGGTCTTCGGGCCCAAGCCGAGGGACTATTCCAAGAAGATCAACGCAAAGGTGCGTGCGCTCGCCTTCAGCCGGGCCCTTTTCGACCGCGCGTCGGCCGGGGAGATCGCGGTGATCGAGGCGTTCGCGCCCGGCGCGGCGAAGACCAAGGCGGTCAACCAGCTCGTCTCCAGGATCGCCCCCGCCGGCAAGATACTTCTCGTCGACGCGCCGTTCGCGGCCGAGACGCTCCGCTCCGCCCGCAATATCGGCCGGGTGACGCTGCAGGAGGCCGCCAAGCTCAACACCCTGGATCTGGTGCAGCACCAGAAGATCATTGTCAGCGCCAAGGCGATCGATGCGATCATTGCGCGCGTCAACGGAGGCAAGAACTGATGAACCCCGACCATGTGCTCAAGACGCTGCGCCTGACGGAAAAGGCCAGCAGGCTTTCCTCCGAGCTCGGGCAGTACACCTTCGAGGTGTTCCCCGACGCCACCAAGCACGCCATCGCGGCGGCCGTGGAGCAGCATTTCAAGGTCACCGTGCGGCGTGTGAACGTGCAGAACTACTTCGGCAAGGGCCGCCGCGGCCGCGGCCGCCCGGGGAAGACCTCCGATTTCAAGAAAGCGATCGTCACGCTCAAGGTCGGCGACAAGATCGAACTGACGTAAGGCTGTTTCCGCCCACCGAACCCTCACCTTTCCGCCATGCCGATCAAACCCTTCCGTCCCCTGACGCCCTCGCAGCGCTTCACGTCGCTCAACCGCGCCGAGAACCTGTCCGGCAAGCGCCCCGAGCGCTCCCTCACCGAGCACAAGCACAAGACCGGCGGCCGCAACAACCTCGGGCGCCTCACTTCGCGCAACATGGGGGGCGGGCACAAGCAGCTTTACCGGATCGTCGATTTCAAGCGCGACATCATCGACATCCCCGCCCGGGTCGAGGCCCTGGAGTACGACCCGAACCGCACCGCCAACCTGGCGCTGCTCGTGTACACCAACGGCGAGAAGCGCTACATCCCGGCGCCCGAGGGCCTGAAGGTCGGCGACCGGGTTGTGTCGTCCGACCACGCCGGAACCCATGACTACAAGGTGGGCAACAATTTCCCGCTCTCCGTCATCCCGCCCTCGACCAAGCTCCACTGCGTGGAGCTGGTGCCCGGGCGCGGGGCCCAGCTGGCCCGCTCGGCGGGGGTCGCGCTCGAGCTGGTCGCCGTTGAGAACGGGCACGCGCAGCTGAAGATGCCGTCCGGAGAGATCCGGCTGGTCAACCCGAAGTGCCGGGCGACGATCGGCGTCGTCGGCAACGGCGACCACAACAACGCCTCGCTCGGCAAGGCCGGGCGCAACCGCTGGCTGGGCCGCCGTCCGCACACGCGCGGCATGGCCAAGAACCCGGTCGACCATCCGAACGGCGGCGGCCAGGGCAAGTCCAAGGGCGGCGGCGGGCGCCAGCACCTCGTGTCCCCCTGGGGCCAGCTCGCCAAGGGTTTCCCGACGCGCCGCCGCAGGCAGCCGTCCAACAGCCTCATCCTTATCCGCCGCAACGGGCGTCCGCCCCGCGGCAAGAAGTAATCCCAGCGGCGATCACCCACCATGGCCCGTTCCATCAAAAAAGGCTTCTTTGTCGATTACCACCTGCTCGAGAAGATCGAGAAGGCGGTCAAATCCGGCGCCCACAAACCGATCCAGACCTGGTCGCGGCGCTCGACGATCACCCCCGACTTCGTCGGCCACACGTTCAACGTCCACAACGGGCGCGCCTTCATCCCCGTCTACGTCACGGAGAACATGGTGGGGCACAAGCTCGGCGAGTTCGCCCTGACCCGGATCTTCAAGGCGCACGGCGGAATGACCCGCAAGGAGATCTAAGGAGCCACACACACCATGGAAGTCCAAGCCCTTACCCGTTACGCCCGCATGTCGCCCAAGAAGGTGCGCGAGGTCGTCCGCACCATCCAGGGCCGCAAGGCCCCCGAGGCGGTCCAATATCTCGCGCTCATCCCGCGGAAGTCGGCGCGACTCATCGCCCAGACGCTCCGCAGCGCCATCGCGAACGCCGAGAACAACAACAACCTGTCCGTCGACAACCTGGTGGTGAAAAGCGCGATTGTCGAAAACGGCCCCGTCCTCAAGCGGTTCAAGGCCGGCGCCAAGGGCACGGCCAAGCCGAGGACCAAGAAGATGTCCCACATCCGGATCATCCTCTCGGACGGCCAGAAAAACTGATTTTCCCATGGGCCAAAAAACCAATCCGATAGGCTTCCGCCTTGCCGTCCGCCGCGACTGGCAATCCCGCTGGTTTGCGACAAAGAAGGATTTCCCGAAGCTGATCCTCGAGGATCACCTCATCCGCACCAAGCTGATGGAGAAGCTCAAGCAGGCCTCCGTGCCCCGCATCTTCATCGAGCGCGCCTCCAACCGGGTGCGCGTCAAGATCTACACCGCCCGCCCCGGCATCGTCATCGGCCGGAAGGGCCAGGAGGTGGAGAACATCAAGGCGATGCTCTCCAAGATCACCGGCCGCGAGATCCTTCTCGACATCCAGGAGGTCAAGAAGCCCGAGATCGAGGCCCAGCTGGTCGCCGAGAACGTCGCGCTGCAGCTCGAGCGCCGCATCGCCTTCCGCCGCGCCATGAAGAAGGCCGTCGAGATGGCCATGGCCCTTGGGGCGGACGGCATCCGGATCCAGGTCTCGGGCCGTCTCGGCGGCGCCGACATCGCCCGCAGGGAATGGCAGCGCAAGGGCCGCGTGCCGCTGCACACCCTGCGGGAGAACATCGACTACGGGTTTTCCGAAGCCCAGACGCTTTACGGCAAGATCGGCGTGAAATGCTGGATCTGCAAGAAGGAGCCGGAAGCGGCAGCCTAACCCCCCCCCCGACGACACCCG
>Ga0302319_10002430_pt1 | contig 40270 bp, 27 predicted proteins | sample Bog_T0_2_FD_203319 | JGI IMG/M metagenome (GOLD analysis project Ga0302319, IMG submission 203319) | Peat permafrost microbial communities from Stordalen Mire near Abisko, Sweden - Bog_T0_2 | ecosystem: Environmental > Terrestrial > Soil > Wetlands > Peat | place: Sweden: Abisko, Stordalen Mire... | reverse complement strand
TCTGAGGAGCAGAGCGACGAAGAACCCCCCGTGCTCAGGGGCTCCTTCGGCCGGCGGCCTCAGGATGACGACTACCAGCGGTAGTGCGCGAAGGCCTTGTTGGCCTCGGCCATCTTGTGCGTGTCGTCGCGCTTCTTGACGGCGTTGCCGCGACCGGCGGACGCGTCGAAGAACTCGGCCGCGAGGCGCTCGCGCATCGTCTTCTCGCCGCGCTCGCGGGCGTAGGCCACGAGCCAGCGCATCGCGAGGGCGACACGGCGCTCGGGGCGAACCTCGACGGGGACCTGGTAGGTCGCGCCGCCGACGCGTCGGCTCTTCACTTCGAGCTTCGGCTTGACGTTGTCGAGGGCCTTGCGGAACACCTCGAGCGGCTCTTCCTTGAAGCGCTCCTGGATCACGTCGAACGCGCCATAGAGGATTCCCTCCGCGGTCGCCTTCTTCCCGTTGAACATCAGGGTGTTGGTGAACTTGGAGACGAGCTTGTCCTTGTACTTCGGGTCCGGCGTGATCGGACGCTTGGGGACTTCACGGCGACGCGGCATGGTCTTCCTGGCTTCTCTTGTTCTTCAGGTCTTCGGGAGAGGGTATCGGCGGCGCTTCGCTGGAGCCGAGTCTTCGGTTGGGGGGTGTCGGGGGGAGCGGCCGCGCTCCCCCTGACCGCAACTCACGCCTTGGGGCGCTTCACGCCGTACTTGGAGCGCTTGCGGTTACGGTTGACCTTGTTGGTCGAGGACGGGCCGATGGCGCCCGACGCGTCGAGCGTGCCACGGATGACGTGGTAGCGAACGCCCGGGAGGTCCTTGACACGACCCCCGCGGATCAAGACGACGGAGTGCTCCTGGAGGTTGTGCCCCTCGCCCGGGATGTACGAGGTGACTTCCATCCCGTTGGTCAACCGGACGCGACAGACCTTGCGGAGGGCCGAGTTCGGCTTCTTCGGCGTCGTCGTGTACACGCGGACGCACACGCCACGCTTCTGCGGGCAGGCCTTGAGCGCGGGGGAGGCCGTCTTGAAGCGCGCGGCCAGGCGGCCACGATTGATGAGCTGGTTGATCGTCGGCATGCGGTAGGTCCAGAAGTCCGGTTGCGTGGTTTCGTAGGACGTGGTTTCGAAGACGGGCACGCGAGCCACTCTGTAGAGAGACGAGGTGAAAAGACGCACCTCTGGCGGCGGGGGAGGGCACTCTACTCGCGGCCGTTCTCGTGTCAAGGGTCGTGTCCGTCGAGCGGAGGACGGTCGCGCGCACCTCTGGCCGGCGCACTGCGTGCTCGATCAGGTGTTGGCGCCTGCGCTCGGACGACGCGGGCTCGTGCTTCACGTGCGGTCGGCGGACGTCCGCGGAGTACGTGCTAGCCTGCCGCGAACTGACGTGACTTTGCCCGTGATGACCCGAGTCTGCTCCATGCGCCCGCTCGCGCTCGCGACCGCTCTCGTCGCGGTCGCCCCTCTCCTGTCCGGCTGTGGACGCAGCGATCTGGAGTCGTGGATCATTTTCCCGAGCGACGCCTCGGTCGTCCACCCCCACGACGCGGGGCGAGACTCCGGGCACGACGCCGGGCACGAGGCCGACGCGCCTCAGGCCGTGTGTGTCCCCGGCGAACAGATCGCCTGCAGCTGCACGGGGGGAGACGCCGGCGCGAAGGGGATCACGACGTGCGTCGCGGACGGCGGAGGGTACGGCGCGTGCCGTGGATGCCCCGACGTCACCGTGCCTCCGCCACACGACAGCGGCGCGGACACCGGCGTCGAGGCGGGGTGCAGTCCAGGTACGCACGACTGCGCCGGCGTGACTCCCGAGGTCTGCACCGAGCTGGGAGCATGGCGGCTGCTTCCCGCGTGCGCCGGAGACACTCCACTCTGCATCGACGGAGCGTGCGTCGCCTGTTCGCCAGGGACGATCGAGTGCCTGAGGAACGTCCCGCAGGTCTGCGGCATGAGCGGCGCATGGCAGCCCGAGCCCCTTTGCGCGCAGCCGACGCCCGATTGCAGCCTCGGGTTGTGCGTGTGCAATCAGACGATGTGCGTCGGCGGCTGCATCGACGTGATGACCGACCCGAACAACTGCGGCGCCTGCGCCCACAGCTGTCTCGGGGCCGGATGCGTCGAAGGGATGTGTCAGCCGATCGTCGTGACGACCATGGCGTCGACGGACCCGCTCTACGTGGGGTCCGATGGCACGTCGGTCTACTGGAACGTGCTCGGCGGCGCAGTGTACAAGGCGCCGATCAGCGCGCCCGGGCCAGTCACCGCGACGATGCTCGCGAATCCAGGCGGCCAGCCCACGGCGCTGGTCGTCGACTCGAGCTCCGTCTTCTGGAGCACCTCGAGCGGTGACGTGTGGACGATCCCGAGCGCGGGCGGCACGGCCAAGACGATCGTGACGGTCAGCGAAGGCGGGCTCGCGATCGACGGCACCAACCTCTACTGGGGCGGCATCGTGCCGAGCATGGGGGCGGGCGCCCGCGGGTCGATCCTCGCCATGGCGCTCGCAGGCGGCGCGATCACGACCGTGGCGACGCTCGGAATCAGCCAGGAGCCCACCGCGCTCGCGGCGGATGGCACCAACGTTTACTGCGAGACCTCGGCGGCGGGCGGCCCGGTCATCCAGAGCGTCCCTCGCGCCGGCGGGACGGCCGTCACCCTGACCCAGATCGCCGTGGCCGCGCAGAGCCTCGCCGCGGGTGGCGGAGAGGTCTACTGGGCGGAGCAGGACACGAACGGGATCCCTCCGCTCGACTCGACGATCATGGAGGTTCCCTCGAGCCCGCCAGGCGGGACGCGGGTGACCCTCGCCACCGGTCAGAGCACCGTGGGCCCGATCGTCACCGACGGCGTCAACGTCTTCTGGGCGAACAGCTGCGACCCGCCGACCAAGCCGTGCAGCGCCGTCCTCGAGCTGACGCCCGGAGCGACCCAGGTGAGGGTCGTCGCCTCGGGGCAGACCAGCGTGAACGGCATCGCGGTCGACGGGACCCGGGTCTACTGGACGAGCTTCGACGACCTGAATGGCGATGGCAGCGTGCTCTGGGTCGCCAAGTGAGCAAGGCTAGGGACCTATGAAGACTACGCTCGCAGCCACGATCTTCCCGTTCTTCCTGAGCGCACTCTCGGCATGCGGCGGCGTCGGTGAGGTCACGGGGAGCGTCGGGTTCGACGGCGGCGTCGACGGGAAGATCGTCACGTCGGACGCTCACCCCGCCGACCACACGACGACGCGTTGCACTCCGGGTCACACGATCTCCTGCGCATGCCTCGGCGGCACGACCGGGACGCAGACGTGCGACGTGACGGGCGGAGCCTACGGCGCCTGCGCGTGCGGAGGAGACGCAGGCACCGACGGGCGCGCCCCGCCGGACTCGTCGTTCGACGCAGGCTGCACGAACGGGGCGTCGGCATGCCTCGGAGCGATCCCCGAAGAGTGCACGGCGGGGATGTGGGTCACCTCGGCGGCGTGCAGCGGAGCGGACCCGGTGTGCCTCCACGGAGCGTGCGTCCAGTGCGCGCCGAGCGCGACGCGATGCTCGGGCGGTACGCCGGAGACCTGCAGCGACGCGGGCTCCTGGCAGCCTCAGGCGGCGTGCGCTTGCACCGAGATCCTGTGCGCCGGCTCCTGCATCGACGCCCAGACCGACATCCACAACTGCGGCGCGTGCGGCCACGACTGCCTCGGCGGCGCGTGCCTGCTCGGCGTCTGCCAGCCCGCGACGATCGCGTCGCAGCAGTCGGCTCCCTTCGCCGTCACCGTCGACGACAGCTACATCTACTGGACCAATCGCATCGCCAACGGCTCGGTCGTGAAGATGGCGAAGAGCGCGCCCGACGGCGGCACGGTCTCGACGCTGGCGAGCGGGCTCGACTTCCCGGCGCACATCGCGGTCGACACGAAGAACGTCTACTGGACGGGCGTCAATCAGAGCGGCATCCTCGACGCGTCCAGCCCCACGGGCGCAGTGCTGGAGGTGGGGCTCGACGGCGGCACGGTCGTCACGCTCGTGAGCGGCCTCTTCGCTCCGGACAACGTCGTCGCGCAAGGCGGCGAGGTGTTCTGGGACGACTGGGGCAACCAGAGCGGACCGCAGAACCTGGGCTCGGTCGGCCGCGTCCCGGCCGGCGGCGGCGGCACACCCGTGACCCTCGCGAGCTCGCAGTGGTCACCGACCGGGCTCGCGGTGAGCGCGTCGGCGCTCTACTGGTGCAACCAGAGCGACCCGAACCCGAACGACCCCGTCGTCTTCTCGCTCGCAGCCCCCTTCGCGCCGAGCACCTCGGTGGATCTCGCCTTCGAGCCCGCGAGCGGCGCGAGCAACCCGGTCTACGTCGCGATCGACAGCGTCAACGTGTACTGGACCGACTTCAACTACGGGATGGTCATGGCCGTTCCTCTCGCCGGAGGGACCCCCGTCACGCTCGCGATGGGCGAGGCGCCGTACGGGATCGCGACCGACGGCTCGAGCGTCTACTGGAGCGACTGGGGGAACGGCACCGTGATGAAGATCGCGCTGAACGGCGGCGTCATCACGACCCTCGCGTCGGAGCAGGACAACCCGCTCACGATCGCGGTCGACGCGACCCGCGTGTACTGGGCGAGCTACAACCGAGGGACGGTCCTCAGCATCGCGAAGTGAGGACGCGTGGCGCATAGCCGTCCCATGGCGCTCGATTCCCCTATCGACGAGTCGGCCGAGGCGGTCCGCGAGGCGCTCGCGCCGCTCCGGAACGATTTCAGCGTGGCGATTCACAGCTGCGGCAACCCGTTCGCCGTCGGCGCGATCATCCGCGTCGCGCATAGCTTCCTCGTCCGCGAGATCCTCATCGTCGGCGACGCGCCGTATTACGAGAAAGCCTCGATGGGGATGGAGAAGTACGAGAGCCTCGTGAGGCTCCTGGACGACGACGCGCTCTTCGCGCACGCACGCGCGGACGGGCGCCCCGTCTGGGCGGTGGAGAAGGACGCGGCGCGGAGGTCGCTTTACGCGCCCGGCGAGTTCCCGCGAGGGGTCGTCTTCGTCTTCGGCAGCGAACGGGGCGGGCTCGGCGCGGAGCTGCTCGCGCGCGTCGACGAGATCGTCGGGATTCCGATGTACGGCGTGAATCACTCGTTCCCGGTGGCCGTGGCGGCAGGGATGGTGATGGGGGAGTGGGCGCGGCGACACTACGGGGGAGCGAAGGCGCGCTGACGCGGCGTGTGCGTGTGACGGCGAAACCCGCGGACGCGACCGCGAGAAGCTCACCGCCGCGCGTCCTCTGCGAGCGACGCGCGGCGGCTTTCTATCTGTCCTCTGGACTAGGCGTTGACCGTCACCGACTTCGGCGTGACCGCCTGGGCCGACGCAGCCTGCGGAGGCGCGACGGCCTCCGCAGCCTTGGCCGCCGCAGCAGCCGTCGCCGCTGCGGATGCCTTGGTCTTCGCCGTCTTCTTCCGGGTGACCGCCCCGCTACGGGCGATCACCTTCGGCGCGTCGAACATCGCCGCCAGCCCCGCATACGTCGTGGCCAGCGTCGGGTTCTTCGTCGCGGCGATGAGGAAGAGCGGCTTCAGCTCGTCCAGACCGACGAACGCCGCCTTCCACGCGAGGGCGTCCTGCGACTTGACGTACGCGGTGAACGCCTCGCACGCGTTGCGCAGGTTGCGCCAGTTGATGCCCACTGTCACAGACCCCGCGAGGGCGGAGGCTTCGGGGGCAGAGGTGCCGAGCACCGTGAGGTAGTCGGCAAAGTTCCCGAGGTCCGTGACCACTTGCGGTGCGGCTGCAAGCTCGGTCGCGTTCGGGTAGAAGCCCATCACCGTGTGCCTGTTGGCTACGACGTAGCCGGCAGGGACCGCGGGGATCGTCACCGCCGGTGGTCCTTCGAGTGCGCTTGGCACCGAGGGGCTCGCGACGGGGGCGGCCGGTGGGGCAGCCGCTGCAGGGAATGCAACGGTGCCTGCCGGCGCGACCGGGCCAGGGTTCGGCAGCACCGCTCTCGGTACTGTCATGTTCGGAGTGGCCGTCGGGCTTTGCGTGACCGGCGGAGTGCCGACGGTGGCGGGCGGCGATGTCGCCGTCTCGGTCGTCTGCGTGGCGGGGATCTTCTTGTGCGTGGCTGTCTTGGCAGGCATTCGGTCCTCCTCTTGTGATGGGTTGTGGCTGTCACGCGTGGGGTGAGACTGGTTTTGCATGAGGTGCTCGTCGGGTGCGGGGTGAGGGACCTTCGCGCCGACCGGAAGTGGTCGGCGTTCGTGCCTCTCATTAACTTCCGGGGGCCCTGATCGGGTCTTTCGGAAGGGCGGCGTCGTTTTTCATGGGTGGGTGGTCGATTTCATTGGTGCGTGGCCGTCTGGACGAGGACGTCGTCCATTTTTTCGTGGTGGGTGCCCGTCTGGACGAGGACGTCGTCCATTTTTTCGTGGTGGGTGCCCGTCTGGACGAGGACGTCGTCCATTTTTTCGTGGTGGGTGGCCGTCTGGACGAGGACGTCGTCCGATTTTTCGTGGTGGGTGCCCGTCTGGACGAGGACGTCGTCCATTTTTTCGTGGTGGGTGGCCGTCTGGACGAGGACGTCGTCCATTTTTTCGTGGTGGATGGCCGTCTGGACGACCATGTCGTCCGATTTTTCGTGGTGGATGGCCGTCTGGACGACCATGTCGTCCGATTTTCATGGGTAGGCGCTCACGGAAACCTCCTCTCTCTCTCTCCTATGGGTCAGGCAGCCGGGCGCTTTCTGACAGGAATCGTACGGGCTCTCGTTTTTTGTCTCCGCTCACCCTCTACAGGGCGCCAGAAAGGCGATTTGGAGAGGGGGGCGCTCCTTTTCCCGACCCCGCCTCCGTGACCAGGCGATGCGTGCGGCGCAGAGCGCGTGCCTCAACACAGCGGAGGGCGCGGCTCGCGTGACACGCGCGGACAAGGCGCGAGCGTTCACCATCACCGATCGACTGGTCGCGATGCTCACGCGGCTCATACGCTGAGCCGCGTGCACCTCGGAGGCTCCGGCTCAGCGCGGGAGCCTCCAGAGGTCGGGGTCGGGGTCGAGGTCGGGGTCGCGGTCGGGGTCGGGGTCGGGGTCGAGGTCGGGGTCGAGGTCGCGGTCGCGGTCGCGGTCGGGGTCGTGGTCGCGGTCGCGGTCGGGGTCGCGGTCGAGGTCGAGGTCGGGGTCGCGGTCGCGGTCGCGGTCGGGGTCGCGGTCGCGGTCGCGGTCTTCACCGCGTCACGCGGACAGTGCGAGAGAGGAGACCTCCCGTCCGCGAGGCAGCGCGCCGCGTTCGCTGATTCAGACCTCGAAGTCGCCCTTCTCCAGGATCTCCGTCACGCGCCAGAGGAACGAGTTGGCCGCGACCCCGTCGACGATGCGGTGGTCGTAGCTGAGCGCGAGGAACATCACCGGATGGATCGCCATCTGGTCCTCCCCGTCCGGCCCCTCGACGACGACCACGCGCTTCTGGATCTCTCCCATGCGCAGGATGCCGGCGTTCGGCTGGTTGATGATCGCGCCTCCGAAGAGGTTCCCCTTGATGCCGGGGTTCGTCACCGAGAAGGACGCGCCGCTCAGATCGTCGATCGTGATCTTGCCGGTGCGCGCGCGCTTGGCCAGATCGTCGACGCCGCGGACGATCCCTCGGACGCCGAGCTCGTCGGCGCGGCGGATGACCGGCACGACGAGGCCGTCCGGAGAGTCGACCGCCACGCCCAGGTTGACGTCCTTGAGGAGCACCAGCGCGTCGTCGAGCACGCGCGCGTTGAGCTGCGGGATCTCGCGGAGCGCACGCGCCGTCGCCACCGCGACGAACGCGAGCATCGTGAGCGGATGCCCTTCCTTCTTGTACCGATCCTTGTGGGCGTCGCGCAGCTTGCTCGTCTTGTAGAGGTCGACCTCGGCCACCGTGACGACGTGCGGCGACACGACCTTCGAGTAGCTCATGTGGTCGGCCGTGATTCGACGGCGACGCGTGAACGGGATCACCTGATCGCCCTCGTTCGGGCGATAGGCAGGCACCTTGAACGAGCCGTAGCCTACGCCCGGCACGGGCGGCATGAAGCCACCTCCCTGGTTGATCGCGGTCGCGAGCGACGCCGCCGCAGAGGACGGCGGTCGGGGCGCGGGGGCCGGCGGAGGAACAGGAGGAGCGGGTGGAGGAGCGACAGGCGGCGGCGAGACGACGGGCGTGACGGGCGGCTGGCTCGCGCGGAGGACGTCGTCCTTGGTGATGCGCCCGCGCTCGCCGGACCCGCGGACCTCGTCGAGGTTCACGTCGCGCTCGAGCGCCTCGCGACGGATCGTGGGGCTCGCGAAGGCGCTGCCGGTGACGCTGCGTACGCTTCCCCCATCGCCCTGGGGCGGACCCGCAGGGACGACGCCGCTCACGCGCGGCGCGGGGACGCTCGGAGCGGGTGCCGCCTCGCTCACGGCAGGCTGGGCGCTGTCATCGATCTGGCAGAGGACGGCCTTCACGGCGACGACGTCCCCTTCTTGCGCGAGGATCCGCACGACACGCCCGCCGTGCGGCGCAGGGAGCTCGCTGTCGGCCTTGTCGGTCGCGATCTCGACGAGCGGATCGTCCTTCTTCACGACGTCGCCTTCGCGGACGCGCCACTTGCTGATCGTTCCCTCGGAGACGCTCTCTCCGAGCTGCGGCATGGTGACGTCGATGAGCATCAAGGGACTCCTGGAAGGGGTCGTGCTTGTGCGCCCGGTAGAAATTACCGCTGTGACCCGGAGACCCCACCCCTCCGGCTCCCCGCCCCGCAGGCAGGGCGGGGAGAGCGTGAAACGATAGACGGTGCGACTGATTTCACGCTCCTTCCGCCCTGCTTGCGGGGCGGGAGGCCGGGAGGGTGGGGTGCTTGTGCATCAAGAAGCCCCGTCCCAAACGATTCGATAGCTTCGACCGGACGCCTTATTACGCTCCGCGTTAGAATGCCGCAACTCAGGGAGCGCGACGCTCGAAGCTCGCGAGGAAATACCCGTCGGTGCCGTGAACATGGGGGAGCAAGCGTAGGGTCGTTTGGTCGCCTGACAAGGCCCGGACCGCCTCGCCGTCGAACGGCACCGCGACGAGGCCCGCGCCCGAGGCGAGGATGGCGGCGACCACGTCTTCGGCCTCTTCCTTGAGGACGCTGCAGACCGCGTACACGAGGCGGCCCCGCGGGCGCAGACGCGTCGCGACGCGCTCCACGATCGCCGCCTGCAAGGACGCGAGCCGCGCGAGATCCTCGGGCTCGCGTCGGAGGACGAGATCGGGCCGACGACGGAGCGTGCCGACGCCCGAGCACGGCGCGTCGACGAGGGCGCGATCGTAGCCCGCCGGGACGTCGCCGGTGCCCACCGACCAGTCGACGGCGAAGGTGTCGCGAAGTGGAAGCTCTTCGTGCGTGAGCGCGGCCGCCTCCGCCACCTGTAGCTTGAGCCGGACGAGCTTGTTCACGTAGAGGTCGACCGCGTCGACGGCTCCGACGTTTCCAGTCCCGCCCATCACGGCGCGGGCGAGGAGAAGCGCCTTGTTCCCGCGGCCGGCGCACGCATCGAGAACGACGTCGCCTGGCCTGGCGCCGAGCGACAGCCCGACCAGCTGCGACCCCTCCTCTTGTACGCTCCAGTCACGACCGAACCCCGGCCACGCCTCGGCTCGGCCTCCGGCACGCGCGAGGATCGCGAGCGGGGAGACCTTCCCGGCCTCGAACGTCCCCCCTGGCACCGCCTCCGCGAGCGTCTTCACCCACGCGTCGCGCTCCGCTTCGTGCGTCACTCGCAGCCCCACGGGCGGAGCTTCGATGCCGGCGGCGGAGAACGCCGTCGCGCCGTCGTCCCCGAGGGTCCGAATCAGCGCCTGTCGCAGCCAGTCGGGGAGCGACGCCTGCACCGCCTCGAGGAGCAGCGAGGGGCCCTTCGTCGCGGCCGCGTCGGTGGCGAGCTTCCGGAGGACGGCGTTGGCGAACGCCGCGAGCTTCGCCCCGCGTGCGAGCTTGATGGCCTCGACCGCCTCGTTCACCGCGGCGAACGCGGGCACGCGCTCGAGGAAGAAGAGCTGGTAGGCCGAGAGCACCATCTCCGCATGCGTCCGCGCGTCGACGCCGCCGAGGCCGCGCGTCGCGTACTTCTCGATGCGCGCGTCGATCCACGGGAGGAGGCGCAGCGAGCCGTAGACGAGCTCGGTCGCGAGCGCCCGGTCGCGCGGCTCGAGCTGGACGGCGCGGGAGACCTCCGCGTCGAGCGCGGCCGCGGCGAACGCGCGGTCCTTCCAGACTCGAACGAGCACGGAGGCGGCGACGGTGCGCGCGGTGGGGAGCGGCTGTGACTGAGACATGAGCGCGGGTCTACCCGAAGAAGTCGTGGAGCTGCATCACGATGATGTCCCAGCGTCGCGTGACGTCGTTCTTGAAGGCGATCAGCATGAGGAGGATGAGGACGCTCATCCCGATGAGGCTCGCGATCTCGCGCACTCGAATGGGGAGCGGGCGCCGCTGGATCCCTTCGATGACCATGAAGGCGAGGTGGCCGCCGTCGAGGACCGGGATCGGCAGCAGGTTGACGAGGCCGATGTTGATGGAGATGAACGCCATCGTCCACACGAACGACATCGTCCCCTTCGCGCCGGCCCGGCCCGCGACGTCGTAGATGGTGATCGGGCCGCTGACGTTCGAGAGGCTCAGCCGACCCTGCGCGAAGCGCTCGAACGTGAGGATCGTGAGCCGGATCGAGCGGCCCGTCTCTTCGAGGCTGCGACGGGTCGCCTGGAGGAGCGGGCTCGGCTCGGGGACGGTGGCGTCGGCGGCGAAGGGGGACCAGTGCGTGGTGCGGAAGACGTAGCGCTCGTAGTGCTGACCGACCTCGTCGCTCCACTCCTCCTTGCGCAGCTGGAAGACCCCCTGCATCGGCTCGCCCGAGCGCGTCCACGCGAGCGTACGGCTCCGGTTCGCGCCGAGCACGAGATCGTCGGCCATCGTCTGCCACAAGCGCTCGGGCTTGCCGTCGAGAGAGACGATCCGGTCACCCGCTCGGAGCCCGGCCTTCCACTCGGAGGAGCCTTCGGGCACGAACGCCACGTAAAGGTCGGCGCTCTCGATGCCTGCACGCGCGAGGACGTCGCGCGCCCGAGCGTCCTGGTCCACGGTGCCCGCGGAGGGGCCGCGCGGCGCGAGCGTCAGCGTGACGACCTCGGTGTCGAGCACCGCGATGTCGCACAGCCCGCCGAGCGCGTGCGGCACGTCGACGGGTCGCTCGAGCGCGATGACGACCGCGTCGCCGCGGTTCGTGGCGAGCGTGTTCACGACGTCGACGTAGCGATCGACCTTGGTGCCGTTGATGGAGACGATGCGATCGAAGGTCCGCAGGCCCGCGCGGTACGCGGGCGAATCCGTGCGCGGCACGCCGATGACCGACGCCGCGAAGCCGGGGTGAAACCCGACCTGCCCGACGTGCTCCGTGAGACCGAGCTCGCGCGGCTCGAACGTCACGGCTTCCTCCGACGGAGTGATGGTGATCGTCAGCGGCTTGGCGTCGCGCAGGAGGTCGAAGCGGGTGGGTTTCCCTGCGCGCGCGGCGACGAGGCGCTGGACCTCCGGGAACGACGAGACCGCGTGATCGTCGACGGCGACGATGCGATCACCCGAGACGAGGTGTCCGTCCGCAGGGCGACCGGGGATCACGATGCCGACCGTCGGCGGCGGCGGCGCGCGATCGGCCTCGAGGAACACCGATGCGTAGAGGACGAGCGGGAACAGCACGTTCATCGACGGCCCGGCGAGGACGATGATGAGGCGCTTCCAGAGCGACTGCGCCTCGAACGTGCGTGACCGATCCTCCGGAAGGATCGTCGGGCCGTCCTTCGCCTCCTCGAGCATCTTCACGAAGCCGCCGAGCGGGACGATCGCGATGCGGTATTCGGTCTCCTTCCCGCGGATGCGGAGGAGCGTCGGACCGAAGCCGATGGAGAACGTGATGACCTTGACGCCGAAGATCTTCGCGAACGTGAAGTGCCCCAGCTCGTGCACGAAGATGAGCGTGCTGATGAGGAGGATGAAGTAGAGGAGGTCCACCGCGAAGGGGCTCTGGGCTCTGGTCTGGCGCGCTCGTAGTCGCGGGCGCGACTACTGGCCGAGGACGGCGTCGAACAGCCGGCGGCCGTCGATGCCGCCCTGCGAAGGCTCGCTCATTCGCTCGGGGTGCGGCATGAGCCCGAAGACGTTCTTGCGCGGCCCACCGTAGATGCCCGCGATCGAACCGACGGATCCGTTCGGGTTGGCGTCGGCGACGACGGCGCCCGCGCTGGACGCGTACCGGAGGCCGATGCGCCCCTCGTCTTCGAGCGCGCGAAGGACGTCGGGCGCCGCCTGGTAGCGCCCCTCGGCGTGCGCGATCGGGAGCCGCCAGACCTCGCCCGCCTTCGGTGTGAACGGGCCTTCGCCGGTGACCGCCACGTGAACCTGGCTGCACTCGAAGCGGAGGTGCGCGTTGCGAGTGAGCGCGCCGGGCAGGAGGCCGACCTCCGTCAGGATCTGGAACCCGTTGCACACGCCGAGCACGTAGCCGCCGCGCGCCGCGTGCTGCCGGATGGCGTCGAGGATCGGGCTGGCCTTCGCGATGGCGCCGCAGCGCAGGTAGTCGCCGTAGCTGAAGCCGCCGGGGAGCGCGACGATGTCGGTGCCGGCCGGGAGCTCCCGCTCCGTATGCCAGACGACGCGGGTCTCGGCTCCGCAGATGTCGCGGAGCGTGCGGACCATCTCTGCGTCCGCATTGGAACCGGGAAAGACGATGACGGCAGCGCGCATGCGCGGCGGAGCATAGCCCGGCCGGACGGACCCGGGAACCGAAGCCCATCGCAACGACGCCTGGCGTCCTCCGCGTCCGTTGAGGTAACTGTCCCGCACGAGACCCGAGGACGACCCATGAAGCGAGCGAAGCAGTTGACGAAGCGAGAGCGCAAGGCCCTGGCACCGCCGCGACCCGGAGGTACGGCGACACCGCAGCACATCCACTGCATCGCGTGCGGCCGGCACATCGACCCGGCCGAGTTCGAGGCTCCGGCGTCCGCGACGATGCTCCGGTGCGACCACGGCTCGAGGTTCCCTTCGTGCGTCGCCTGCGAGGACTCCGCGAGGGCGCTGCTCGTCGAGCACGACCGCTCGGGAAAGAACGTGCAGGCCGCCAACGCCTGGCACTGACGCCTCGCGCCACCGAGCGTGCTCCGCGTGAAGCGTCGTCCGAGCACAAGCGCCTGCACCTGGTGCAGGTGACGGTGCTCGACAAATCACCGAGTCAGGGCTCGGCCTCGCGCGATCTCGGCGCGCGACTTCGCGCAGGTCGTCGAGGGATCGGCGTGCAGCGTCGCGAGCCGCGCGAGCTGGCTCCTGTCCCCCGCCGCACGCGCCACTCGCGCCGCGAGCTCGAAGGCCTCGAAGCCCGCTGGCTTCTGGCACACGAGCCGAGCTGCCGTGAGGAGGCGATCGCCCGCAGGACCGGTCTGGCCGTACGCGAAGACCAGACCAGCCGCGGCGGTGAGCGCGTCGATCTTCTCGCGGTCGGAGCCGGAAGACGCGGTCGCAGCGACGAGACCGTCGCGCGCGCGCGCGGCATCCTCCACGACGACCGGCAGGTGTTCGACCGCCGGAGGGTGAAACGGGGCGCGAAGCGTGCGCGCGCGAGGTTCGAGGCCGAGCTTGCCATGGCTCGCGGTGAAGCGTGCTTCTTCGTAGCGGAGATGGAGATCGGCGAGGTCGACGAGCTTGCGCGCTGCGTTCGCGCGACGGGCCACGGCGTCAGGGTCGTCTCGGGTCCTCTCGAGTGCGGCCCACGCGGCTGCCCACCGTGCCGGGTCGATGTCCACCTTCGTCCGCGTAAGCCATGCGAGCTCCGCGGTCGACAGATCCGCGAGCACGGTGCGGGCATGCGCGCCCGAGGCTCCGGGTACGTCCATCGGCGTCCATGCGCGAGCCGCGCGGCGGAGGTAACCAAGCGCCGTGGCGTCGTCGAGCGGCAGCGGGTCCTCCGTGCGGGTCGCGGTCGCGAGCGAGGCCGCGAGCGCTTCGAGCACGTTCGCGACCTCGGGTGTCACCTCGCCTTCGCGCCGCGTCGCCTCCGCGAGCGCTTCCACGTCGTTCGCGTTCGCGGCGCGCCAGGGTGATCCAGGGGCGACGAGCGCAGCGAGGGCCTCCCATCCCAGGAGCGCGCGGATCCATGAAGGCGTTGCCTTCCAGACTTGCACGCTCTTGGCCGCGTTCCCCGCCGCTCGCGCTGCCCCCGCGAGGACGCGAGGCAGGTCACGGTGGGACGGGAAGAGCTGCTCGAGCCGCTCGAACGCGAGGATCTGCTCGTCGTAGAGGCCGAGATCGCCGTACTCCTGCGCGAGCGCGGCGAGGAGCGCCGGGGCGAACGGACTCGCCGTCCCGAGCGGGATGATCGCGGGGTTGGCGGCACGATCGAGCGCCACGCGCAGCTTCCGACCCGCGGTGGTGCTGGCCTCCATCTCGACGACGTCGACCCGGGGGATCGCAGGCGCCGAGGGCGGCGGACCCTCGAAGTCGACGCGCAGGAGCGAATCGGCGATGAGGATCAGGGCATGCTCTCGCTCCGCACTGGCGCACGCCGTCGCGTCGTCGCAGGCGGTGAGCCATCGCGTGAGCGCGTCGACCGCCGCGTGGAAGCGCTCGCGAGCGTGAAGCGCTTCGCCGAGGCGGAGCGTGGCTTCGCGCAGCACATTCCTGGCTTCTCCTGATGCGCCCGTGCTGGCCACGACCGCATGCTCGTACGCCTCGATCGCGCGCAAGATCGCGAGCGGTCCGCCCTGTGCGTCCCTCAATCGATGCGCATCTCCGACCGCGATCCACGCACGCGCGAGCTGCGCGGCTTCATCGGAGCTCGCAGGGTTCGGAGAGGCCGCACGGCACTTGCCGTACAGCGACACGTAGCGGGTCTCTGCCTCCGGCGAGTCGGGCCCTCCGTCGAGAGGAACGAAATGTGCGGTACGCGGAGCTCGTGCGACTGGCTGGGCGAGCGGCGGCGCGTCGAGCGGGCGTGGATGCAGCGCTTCCCACGCCGCCCAGTAGTGTGGGTCGTGGTCCTGCGGCAGCGCCGGCGACTGCACAGCGACGCCGTCGAGGCTGGGTGAATAGCGGAAGCCGGAGGGGCATGCGAGGTGGCGCTGGAGCGCATCCGCCTCCGCTGCGGCGCCTGACCCGGCGAGCGCCGCGACCAGCGCGGCGTCCATTCGACCAACGTGAAGCGCGCTTGGGTCGCGTGCGATCATCCGCCGCAGGGCGTTTGCCGCCGCGGCGTCGGGCGCACGATCGGGCCCGATGGCCGCTTCGGCGTGATGGATGACGGCAAGCCTTTGCAGCGCCGCCAGCACCCGTTCTGCGGGGGCGGAAGCGTCATGGGCGATCGTCTCGAGCTCGGCGACGGAGCCGGGGAGAGGGTCGATGTCGATCACCGGAGGAGGCGGCTCAGGAAGGACGGGAATGACGCGAGGCGACGCGGTGCAGCCGAGCATCGCGCTGATCAGCAGAACGGCAGCACGCCGCGATAGACGGGCGTGGCTACGGGGCAACGCTGACCGTCCCGTTTGGAGCCACCGCGAGGCGCAGGTCTATGTGTGCGAGTCGACCGCGCGCGGCCCGGGTCGGCGCGTGCGCTACGCAGCGAGCGATGACTTCGCCCGCGGCCGAGCGGCTCGTCGCGGCGATTCGCGCCAGCTCGCCCGTCTCGCTGACGAGTAGCTGGGTCAGGATGATCGTCGGGCCGCTCGGTGGGGTCGACATCGCACACTCTTCCACCGCGCGTGCTGCAGCGCGCGCGGCGCGACCCGCAGGCGCGAGTGTCGTCGGCGCGAGACGCATCGGGAGCGGCCCGACCACGCGGCGACCGACGTCTCGGTCGATGCGGAACGGGAGAGGCGGCTGCGGGTCTGGCGGCGGGTCGCCGAGCACCAGCGCGACGCGCACGGTCGCGCCCGCGGGTCCGGGGGCGTCGAACACGAGCCGGAGGAGGGTGCGACGGAAGCACGCGAGCGCCGCAGGGGCGACGCGGGCATGGGTGACGACGGACGCCTCCGCGACGTCACCATCTGGCCGCACCTGTAGCTCGACATCCACCTCGGCCGCGACGGTCGGGTCGTCGGTCGACGCGAGCTCGCCGCATTCGGTCAGCGCGCGCCGGGTGTGCTCGAGGACGTTCGCGTAGTGGACGGCTTCCGCGACCGGCCGTCCGACTCCTCCGCAATCAGGCACGGTGATGGCCACTGGCTTGCGCGAAACAGCCGCCACGCCCGCACCGCTGACTGCGTCGGAGGCGCCGCCCACTCGAACGACAAAGAGCGTCACGAGCACGGTGGCGCCGAACGGGAGTCGAGCGAACACGGGGCGATTGTTTCGCGAAAGACCGCCAGGAACAAGCGCGGCCACGGCGGCTGGCTTCGCAGGGCTCCGTCCAATTCGGTTCGCCGCGAGTCAGCCGTCGAGCGACAGGCGGCGACTCGCAGCCTTTGGAGGGCTCCGCCCTCAGTTCTCCGTTGACGATCAGGGCGTCGGCGCCGCTAACATGACGGGCGTACCAGCGGCCGCGCCGCGAAGACGCCTCTGCCCGGAAAGTTGATCTCCGACGTGAAGCTCTTCGGTCTCCTACCGCGACTCGCTGCATTCACCGCCGTGGCGGCGCTCGGTCTCATCACAGTCGAGGCGTGCAGCACGGACGCGGCGCTCGCGGCGCTGGCCGGGACCTGCGCCATCAACTCGGACTGTACGTCACCGTATGTCTGCGCATTTCAGGCGTGTCACGAAGCGTGTACCCAGAGCCGCGACTGCGCGATGGGCGAGGACTGCGTGCTCAGCAGCGACCCGCCGCTCGATGTCTGCCAGCTACCGGCGCAGACGACGTGCAACTCGAACAGCAGCTGCCCGCAGGGCGAGATCTGCGCGATCGACGCTCGGTGCCGCGACCAGTGCGACACGAGCAGGGACTGCGTCAGCGGCCAGACGTGCGTCAGCGGCGCGTGCGCGGATCCGAACGAGCTCGTCGACGGAGGGCTCCCCGCGAGCGGCTCCTCCAGCGTGGACGCGTCGACGGGCCTCGCGTGCGTGTACTCGAGCGAGTGCCCAGGCGCGCTCTACTGCCTCCACGGTGTGTGCGCGGTCGAGTGCGTGACCGCCAAGGACTGCTCGCCGGGTTGGTCGTGTGCCGCGAACGTCTGCACGCTGCCTGATGCGAGCGCGCTCGTGTCGGACTCGGGCGCGCCCGCCCATGCCAAGCGAGAGCGAGGCGCGGAGTGATCACGCCGCCAGCACCGCGACGAACGCGCCGCGCATACGCGCGCCCGATCGTGACGCTCGCAGCCCTCTCGATCGCGTTCGTGTCGATGCACGGCTGCTCGAGCGACGCGACGCTCGCCACTCTCGCCGAGGGCTGCAGCATCAACTCTGACTGCAAGTCGCCGCTGATTTGCGCGTTCCAGGCCTGCCACGTGCAGTGCGTGACCTCCGTCGATTGCCCGGCGGGCGACTTCTGCGTCGAGACCGACCGGCCGTACTCCGTCTGCGAGGCGCCTATCGCTTGCACCTTGAACAGCGATTGCCCACCGGCGCAGGTCTGCGGCGTGTCGGGAACTTGCCGCAACGCGTGCCAGACCGCGCGCGACTGCATCGCCGGGCAGGCGTGCGTGTCTGGCACGTGCGCGGACGAGTCGACGAAGGTGGACGCCGGCCGGCCCTCGGCCGAAGCATCGCTTGACGCCGCGACGGGCGTCGCGTGCATCCATAGCTCCGACTGCCCCTCGTCCCTCATTTGCCTCGACACCGGGTACTGCGGCGCAGAGTGCCTCACGAGCAAGGACTGCACTGCCGGCGCGGTATGCGTTGCGTCGCGTTGCACCGTGCCCGCAATCGACGCCGGGACGCACGACGCGACGACGGACGCGACGACCCACGCCGACTCCGGCGGTCGGACGTGCAGCCCGCTGACGACGTGTGGTGACGGCGGCGACGCCTACTGCGCCAACACCGCGACCGACAACGTCAACTGCGGCGCCTGCGGCCATCCGTGCGGGACAGACACCGTGTGCGCTGCCGGCGAGTGCGTGTCGGACTGCACCCCGCCCCTGACGCTGTGCGGCGCGACCTGCGTCGACCCGCGGAACGACCCCGACAACTGCTCCGCGTGCGGGAAGGCGTGCGGCCCATACACCAACGCGACTCCCGTGTGCGTCGACGGGGCTTGCGCGGAGCTCTGTCAGCCCGACCGGATCGACTGCAGCACGATGGGCACCGCGGGCTGCACGGTCACCTACCTGACCGACGTGACGAACTGCGGCGGCTGCGGAAATGTCTGCCTGTCGCTGCCGAACGCGACGCCGACCTGCACGGCAGGAGCGTGCGGGTACTCATGCAAGGCGAGCTATCTCGACTGTGACGGTCTCAGCGCGAACGGGTGCGAGGTGCTCGAGCTGACCGACCCGAACAACTGCGGCGCCTGCGGCAATGCCTGCAGCACGGGCTGCACGAACGGTGTGTGTACGCTCGTGGTCACTCCTTTCGCCGCGACGCTCTTGCCTGTCGGCGCGAAGGAGACGTTCAGCGTTGCCGGAGGCAGTGGCGCGGACATGTGGTCGGCGACGCTCGGCACGGTCATGGCCGGTAGCTACACCGCCCCGATGACCGCGGGCGTCGATACCGTCACCGTCACCGACTCGAAGGCGGACAGCGCGAAGAGCCAGGTCGTGGTGGTCAGTCAGGTGACGAAGCTCGTGACCGCCGTGGCGTCGACGGGTGGGACGACGACCACCGTGTACGGGACGACGTTCGACGGGACATATCTCTATGTCTCGTCGGACATCGGCGTGTCTCGCCTCGATTCGGCAAACAACCTCACGATCTGCGCGCAGACCGCCGGCGGATGGGGCGATGGCATCACCTTCGACGGTACTTACCTGTACCGCGTCAACGGCATGACCCTCCAGATCAACAAGTTTCTGCCGTCCCAGTGCAACACCGACAACATCGAGACCGATGCCCTCGACCTCGACACGACAGGCATTCTCGTCACTGCGGCCGCGGCGAAGGTTGGCGGCCTTTTGCGGAATACGTTCACGTCGGTGACCGCCGACGGCGCCGGACACTTGTATTTTTCGAGCAGCGGCAACGGCACGATCAAGCTGATCGACACGACGACCGGTGCGATCACGGCGTTCGTGACGACGGGCGGCCTTCCGTCCGGGACCGCGCTCAGCCGCGACGGAAAGACGCTCTACGTCGCCAACCAGTCCGCGAACATCATCCAGGCGGTCGACATCGCGACGAAGGTCGTTACCACTCTCGCGGGCGACGGTCTGAACCACAGCGCCTGCCAGGCCGGCGTGGACGTGAACGGCGTGGGGACTGCCGCAGGGTTCGGAAATCCGAGCGCCGTGGCGACCGATGGAACGTATCTCTACGTTCTGGAAAACACGTCGAGCACCGTGCGGCAGATCAACCTTGCCACCCTGTACGTCGGCTCCTTCGCGGGGAGCGCCCAGTGCTACACCGGCCCGCAGGTTGCGGGCCCGCTCGCGATGGCCCAGCTCGCCGGGCTCGCCGAGGGGCTAGTCTTCCTCCCTCCGGGCGCAAGCGGCACGTTCTTGCCTGGCCTCTACTTCGGGGCCGGCGGAGGCGGTCCCACCACGATCTTCCAGATCGCCCCCTGAAGCCTGTCACGTTGCCGGAAGCGCGGCCGTCAGCGAAGCCAGAGGCTCCATGCGGCGGCGACCTGCTGATTGCCGGCGTAGCCGTACGTCGGAGCGTGGGACGTCCCGACATGGAAGCGCGACATCGTCCCATCGTCGCTGTCGGCGCCGTTGGGCGCCGTGCCGAGGAAGAAGACCCCCTGCGGGTTCCAGTTTCCGTTGGAGCTCGCTGCGCTCGAAGGCGTGAGCGTCAGGCTGGTGGAGACCATGACGCCGGGCGCGTTGAACGGTCCGATCACGCTGATGTTCGAGCTCGTCACGGTGCGACTCGCGTTCCAGTAGGCCCAGGTCGTCGCGGTCAGACCGAAGTGATAGCGCTTCACGGCGTTCGCCGACGTCGTCGCGCGGAGGATGCTCGCAGTGCCGATGAGCGGCGCGAACCTCGCGGCCGCCACGTTGACCCAGACGGCGCCGTTCACGGTCGTGTCACCGTGATCCGTCGCGAACCAGTCGTCGGTCCACTTGCTCGCCCAGTCCGTACCTGCGTCGACCGAAGACTCGACACCTGTATTCGTGGTGTGGAGGGTCGCCATCAGGATCCAGCCGCCATTGTCCGTCGTCATGTCGCAGTGGACGGAGAACGGCAGGTTCGGCCCGGCACCGTCAGGGTCGATGATGTATGTGCCGTCCTCTGCCGCGTGGTTCGCTTCGAGTATCGCGCTGCAGCTGGCGACCGTGACGCAGGACGACGCGTTGCAGACACCCGACGCGCACTCCGCGCCGCCGCTGCAGCTGGTGCCTGCGTCGCATAGCGGCGAGCACGCGGGGGCGCATGACCCTGCCGGGTTGCAGACGTGCGAGGCACAGTCGGAGCTCGTGGTGCAGGAGGCTCCGACCGCGCAGCTCGGCGCGCAAGGATGCCCGCCGTCCCCGGTCGTCGCATCGGCCACGGCGTCCTTGCGTTCCAGCATGGCATCGCTGACCGCGTCGGCGTGACCGCTGTCGTTCGCTGCATCCTCGCGTTTCGCGTCGGTGTGCTTCGCGTCTCCCTGAGCGTCGATGCGAAGCGCATCCCCGCGAGGCGTCGCGTCCGTCACCGCGGCATGCGCATCAGCGTCGGTGTGCTGCGCGGTCACGTCCGCACGCCCGGCCTCGAGGCCGCTGTGCACCTGCCCGCCGTCGGTCGATGCGCTGAGAATGCCAAGCTCCCGCAGCCCACACGCGGTGGACGAGGCGACCACGAGACACGAGAGCGTCCACCGAAGAGCAGAGCCGGCCACACTCACCTGCCAGAGCGTACGCCCTCGACCAAGAAAAGGTTCCGCTAGCCGTCGCGCATCCTCGACTTTGCTCGCCAGAACTGTGCGAAACCGCGCCATCCGACGGTCGGGGCGAGCTCTCCAACCTCTCACCTCGTCCCTCCGGCGAGGCGTTCCAGTCTGCGATGCCGTCGGAATGATTGAGTGCGCCCGGACCGATTCGAACGGACGACTTTCGGCTTCGAAGGCCGACGCTCTATCCAGCTGAGCTACGGGCGCCAGCTGGAGGCAACATCGCACACCCCGGGCACGAACGGAACCGAACTGTACGGACGGCCCTAGCGAAGCTCATCTCGCTCCGCCTATCAGTATCTGCGGCGGGGAACGAGGAATGGGCTGCGGACGGAAAGGCGTTGTTCGACGAGGCCTGCGCTCGTAACGATGACGCGAGATGGCGCTCGGGGTGCCAAACGCGGGCCAGGTGGTCACGCCAGGCCCGCGCGGAGCTCGGTCTCGAGCTCGTCGAGCGCCGCCTCCGCGAGCCCTGGGGCCGCGAATAGCTGGAGGTGCAGCTCTCCGCGATAGCCGAACGCGACGACCACGGGGGCGTTCACGCCCGCGACGTTCGGACCGACGATGCTCACGCGCTCGAGGTCGGCACCGAACGCGGACAGGCCCTCGTCGAGACGGCCAACGTTCGTGAAGACGAGCCCACGGCGGAGCGACGGCTCGATGAACAGCGGGTGGGCCCACCGCACGACACGACGCACCCACGAATGCGGCGCAGCGAGCCCAAGCACGGTCGGCATGACGAAGAACGCGGGGCCGGCGAGGCTCCGGCGCTGCCGTGCGGTGAGCCGTGCGACCGCGCGTAGCGTGACCGCCGGCTCGGAAACGGCGGCGCGCGGCACGATGACCGACATGACGCTCGATGTGTTCGCCGCAGTGAGGCGCGGCGCGCCGGCGTAGCGACGGAGGTCCATCGTGTAGATCACAGCGAGCCTTCCGCGGCGCGACCTACCGACGGAGATACGCGCGAGCGCGGCGAGAAGGGCGTCATTGACGGTGGCGTCGACGGTCCTGCAGAGCGCCTTGAGGCGCTCGAGCTCGAGGGCGCCGATCGTCACGTGGCGCCAGCTCGCCTCCCCTGTCGGACCGGCCGTGAAGTGAAGCTCGCGCACAGCCGCGAAGAAGATACGAACCGGGAGGAGCGAGGAGAGGATGACGTCGCGCGCGAGGACCGGAAGGTGGTACCAGCGGAGCCCGTCTAGCGCGCTCGTGAGCGTCCGGCGAGCGTCGACGGGGGCAGACGGCACGCTGCCATAGAGCTCCGCGGCGAGCACGTGGCCGACCGCGGCCATCCCCGCGCCATCGACGGCGACGTGCGAGACGCTCAGGAGCAGCCTCGAGCCCTGACCGCGCGCGAGGCTGACCAGGCGCAATGGCCTCTCCTCCGTCAGCCTGAGCGCGCGACGCACCCACGCCGCCGTGTCGCCTTCGAGGTCGCCCGGCTCGTCCACCATGTGGACCGACTCCGAGACCGGCAGGTCGACAGGGAGCCAGTAGTCCCGCCAGAAGCCGGGCGCGTAGCGGCTGCCGAGGACGGGGAACGCCCGGATGACGGCCTCCATCGCGCGTTCGAGATCGCCTCGCGCGAAGCAACGGCGGAGATCGAGGACGGCGTGGATCGTGAGATCCCCGTACCGCTCCATGGAGGCGAAAAGGCCAACGTCTGCGATCTGGGCCGGAATCATTCGCGTGGACTCGAGCGCGGCGGCGGGCCCCCGGGCGGCATCACTTCGGTGGCGTCACGACGGTGTCGACCGCATGAAGCGTTCGGCCGGTGATGGCGATCAGGCCGTCGGCCTCGACGACCGTCACAGCGTCCGCTCGTCCAACGGCGAGCGGCGGCGGTTCGTCGATCGGCTTGCCGGTCGCATCCCGGAAGACCCCGGGAGCGAAATAGGGCGTCCCGTCCGTCCCGTGCACGAACGCCCAGGGTGAGAATCGCGCGTCTGCGGGCGGGATGAGCCACCGACCGAGCTTCCATGCCCATCGGCCACGCCGCAGTGTCCACTCGCCATCGATCCAGACCGCCCCACTCTGCCGTGGACGGGCAGGAATGTACTCCAGCCTGGCAGGCGGCGGAGGGCCATCCACAACGACGAGGCTGCTCTGGGGTTGAGGTATATAGGGTGCATGCGGAAGTGTGCCTCCGCACGCGACGGCTAGAACGACCAGGATGCCGACTGCGCAAGCCCAGACATTTCTACTCGCCTTCTGTCTGGTCGCGCTCTGTCTGGTCGGCTGCAACAGCATCCCCGCAGGCCGGTCGGCGATCGACGATGTCTCGGTCAAGAACTTGCACACGATCTCCGCCTCGGACGTGGAAGAGCGGCTTGCGTCTGCGGATAGCCCGAAATTCCTCGGCCTGTTCCGCGGCGTTGTCTACGAGTACTCGATCTTCGACGAGACCAGCTTGCAGCGTGACCTCGCGCGCGTCGAGCGCTACCTGCACGGGCACGGATTTCTCGATGCGAAGGCCCGCGCCGGTCGAGTTTTCCAGATCTCCGCGAGTCACGTCCGCATCGAGATCATCGTCGACGAGGGTGCCCCGACGCTCAACCACGAGGTGACGGTGCGCGGGATAGACACGCTCACACCTGCCGATCGCGCGGAGGTCGCGGACATCGCGGTGAAGGCGCTCCCGCCGGGACGTCGCTTCGACGAGGTCACGTTCAAGCACGCCGACGAGGCCACCAAGCGTGGGCTCACGGACCGCGGCTACGCGTACGCGAAGGTCACGAGCGAGGCTCGGGTCGACATCGCAGGACACCTCGTCGACTACACGATCACGGCCGTGACCGGCCCGAAGGCGACGCTTGGCGTCATCACCATCACCGGCCTCGACCCTGACGGAGCCGGGCCGAAACCGCAGGAAATCCCCGACAGCGCGGTGAGGCGCGCGATCCAGCTGCATGAAGGCGATTCCTTCTCGACCGCCAAGCTGGACGCCGCGACCCAAGCGTTGCTCGACCTCGGGGTGTTCAGCGCTGTCGACATCACGCCGACCTTGCCCGACCCACCGTCGACGACCGTCGCGGTGACCGTCAAGCTCGCGCCCACGCGGCTTCGTGAGCTGAAGTTTGGTGGCGGCGCGGAGTTCGACGTGTTCAAGACCGAGCTGCATCTCCTCGCAGGCTGGCAAAACCGAAACTTCCTCGGAGACCTGCGCGACCTCACGCTCGAGTGGCGGCCGGGGCTCGTCCTCTATCCAACCCGGGTCGACAACCTCACGGCACCGACCAACCCGCTCCTCGAAGAGCACTTTCGCCTCCAGCTACGCCAGCCCGGCTTCATCGAAGGCCGGACGAACGGCTTCGTTCGTCCCGAGCTCAACGTATTCCCCCTCCTCGTCGCGCCGAACCCTCCGGCAGGGAACCCCGTCGTTGGCTACGTCGAGGCGAAAGCGACGGTGGGCGTAGAGCGAGCGTTCTGGAAACGACTCCACGTGAGCCTCGGGTACAGCGTGCAGATCGAGGACCCGTTCGCTTACGTCGGCGCGCTCAACTCGGCGCTCGACCTGCTGGTGATCGCGTATCCGCAGCTCGTCACCAACCTCGATTATCGCGACAGCCCGATCCGTCCTCACTCGGGGTTCTATCTGGGCAACACCCTCCAGATCGCGGGCAGCATCTTCGGTGGGGACGCGCGCGACGTGCGCATCCAGCCCGAGATCCGGACGTACATCCCGCTTGGGAAGCACGTGACGTTCGCGACGCGCGCATCGATCGGGCTGCTCTACAACTTCAACTACGCCACGAACTGGCAGTGCGAGCTCATCGAGAGCGCGGGCCAGGTGAACACGAAACCCTCGCCGTCCTGCCCGGTCCCGTCCGTCGCGCAGCTCGAGGGCGACGTGGAGCGGATGTACTTCCGCGGCTTCTTCTCTGGCGGGCCGAGCACGAACCGCGGGTTCCCGCTCTTCGGTGTCTCGCCTTACGGCGTCGTACCGTTCCTCAACCCGGCGACGGCCGGCGAGCAAGTCGGGATCGCCAACTGCGTCCCGAACACGCCGAACTACAACCCCAGCGCGTGCTTCATCCCGGTCGCCGGATCGACGCTCTGGGAGCTCTCGAACGAAGTGCGGTACCAGATCGTCGGCCCGTTCTCGCTCGCGAACTTCTGCGACATGGGGGACGTCTCGCCGAATCAGACCGACATCCGGCTGACGCACATGCACCTGTCCTGCGGAGGCGGCGCCCGCTACGACACGCCGGTAGGACCGATCCGGCTCGACGTGGGCTACCGCATTCAGCCGCTTCAGGTCCTCGGCTTCAAGAACGAGACGCAGGCCGCGATGGCGAATCCCGTCAACGGGACGCCGCCGACCATCTTCGGCGCGCCGATCGCGCTGTCGATCGGCATAGGAGAGGCATTTTGATCGGGCGCGTCGTCAGCGGCGCGAGGTGGATCGCGCGCGCGATTGGGCTCCTGCTCCTCGTCGTGGCGATGATCGTCGGGTCGCTCGTCGTCCACCTGCAGACCGCCGTCGTCCGGCGCGTCGTCGCCGCCGTGGTCAACCAGCAAGTCTTCGATCCGCTCTTCCGCGGTACGTTCACGATCCTGACGCTGGGCCACGTCGATCTCGGCGGCGTCTCCGGTGTGAGGGTCCGCGTGCTCGATCCCGCGGGACAGCAGGTGCTCGAGGCCGACGAGGTTCACGCTCGGATCGCGACGCTGACGCTCCTTCGCACGCTCGTGTTCGGCCACGGCGACCTCGTGCTCGATATCTCCGACGTGCAGATAGACCATGTCGACATCCGGCTCGACCGAGACGCGGCCGGCGTGGCGCTCGCGAACGCCTTCGGTCCGCGGACGCCCTCGACGGGTGGGGGCGGGCTCCGCGTTCACCTCTACGCTCCCCATATCCGTGTCCATCACGCATGGGGCCATGGCCTCATGACGAACCTGCCGTACTTCGACGGCGAGGTCACCGATCTCGACGCCGCCTTCGTGCTGGAGCCGACACGACTCCTCGTAGAGGCGCGGAGAGGGCACGTGCTCGCACGCGGAATCGCGCTCGGCGCCAACGCTGAGGGGGCCTTCCACGGCGACCTCGCGCTCGGGCTCGGAGTGCCTCTCCTCGAAGGTCGTTTCGGATGGGACGGGACGGCAGGAACGCTTCGCGAGACTCTGTCGGCCGGCGTCGAGAAGGGCCGCTTCGACGCGTCGGTCGACGTACCGGACGCGGCGCCGGAGGACGTCCGCTCGCTCTGGCCCGGCTCACCGATCCTCGGCGCCACGACCGCTCACGTCGAAGCCCACGGGGCGCTGGAGTCGATCGTGGTCTCGCTCCACGCCGGGGTCGACGCGGCCACGGCGAACGTCGACGGCGTCGTGGGATGGGGAGCGACAAAGACCGCGAAGGTTCGCGTCGACGTCGTGGGCGTCGATCTCCACCAGCTTGGGGCGCCGGTGCACGCATCGAGCCTGAGCCTCACGGGAGACGTCGCGGCCAGCCTCTCGGAGAGCGGGCGCCTCGACGGCGAGGCGGCGCTCGATCTCGCCAGCGGCCATGTCGACGAGCACCACGTGCCGCACACGACCCTCAAGACGAATGGCTTTCGCGAGCGCTCGGGCGCGTTCGGCGGAGACGCGACGGTCATGATCGAAGAGCCAGGCGCTCCGACCACCGTCATTCTGCACGCCGTCCCGACGAGAGAGTCGTCGAGCGTCGACTTCTCCATCGCGTCCCACGACGTCCGCCTCGGCGCGATCCGGCGCTTCTCGACCGACGCGAGGGGGAACGTACACATCCTCGGCAAAGGAAACATCGACCTCGAGCGCCTGAAGGTCGACGTGACGCTCGACTCGCGCGGCGACAGCTTGACGCAGGGAAAGCTCCGCGTCGGCGGGCTCACGATCCAGGGGCGAGCGCGCGGTCATCTGCTCAACCCGGACGTCGACCTCGCCGTCCACGCGCGCGACGTCGCCTGGGACGCCGCGCACGTGGCGACGCTCGACGTGACCGTTCGCGGGACGGCGATGTCGCCGCATGTGACGCTTCGCGAGCGCAGCGTCGACGCTGCACGGTTACCGACGTCGGGCGAACACCTCACGCTCCCCGATCTCGACGCGGCAGCGGACATCGACATTCTCGACGGACCGACGGTCCGGCACGCTACCGTACATGTGGCGCGGCGAGCCGACGCCGCAGACATCGCGATCGAGAGTGCGCGCTTCACGCACGGCGACATCGGCATTGCTGGCCTCACGGTCACCGGTCTGGGGTCGCCCATGACGGCATCGGCGCAGCTCGCCGGCGGCACCACCCACGTTCACGTGCACGCCCCGAAGCTCGAGCTGGACCGCGTCGCGCGGCTCGCCGGATTCGAGGACGTCGTACGCGGCGGCGTTGCGCTTCTCGACGCAGATGTCTCGATCCGTGGTGGAACGGCGAGCGGCCGGGCCACGGTCAAGATGGAGCACGGATCGATCTCCGCCCTCGGCGACATCTCCGCGCACTTCGACGGCGAGATCAAGAACCGGCGCTTCGCCGGTGTCGCCGGGCTCCGTGTCGCGACCATCGGTTCTCTGGAGCTCGATGCCAAGCAGCTCGTCGTCGGCGGGGTCGGCCCGTTCGCTTCGGCCTCGTGGCGGAGCGTCTGGGGAGACGTCACGCTCGATGGACACGTAGATCTCGGGGCCCTCGCGGCCCATATTCCGGTCGCTCGCCTCCCGTTCTCGACGATCCAGGGCCAGCTCGACCTCAAGGGGAGGTTCGAGCGCGACTCCGGCGCCGACGTCACGCCGCTCGTCCAGCTCCAGTCGAACACGGCAGGGGTGCACATTCGCGGGAAGGCTCCTCCCAGCTCGACGAAGGACGAGCCGGCGACTCCGCCATGGGCCATCGACGGCGTCGACGCGACGACGGTCGTCCGGGTCAACGGCGACACTGGCGCGGTCGACCTGTCCGTGGAGCTGCGCGATGCATCGGGGGAGCTGGCCAAGCTCGAGGCAAGCTCGAAGGACATCCCGTACAAGGCCATCTTCGCCGCCCCCGCGGCCGCTCTCGCCACGTTGCCGAGCATCGGCTTCGATGCGCGCGCCACCATTCCGCGACGCGCTACCGACGCGTTTCCGAAGGTCCTCGGACACCTCCCGGTGGACGGCGAGCTCGAGGTCGAAGCGCACGTCAACGGACCCCTGAACCAGCCGCGGGCAGAGATCACCGCGAAGCTTCTCTCGGTCAAGAGCGCGGTCGCGCGGCTGAGCACGCCGATCGACCTCGACCTTCATGCCACGTACAACGCGGGTCGAGCGGACGCGGAGCTTCACGCGTCTCAGGAGGGCCGGAACGTCCTCGCGTCCGAGGCCCACGCGACGGTGCAGGCGTCTGATCTTCTCGCCGGCGTCGCGAACCTCCCCTGGAGGGCGTCCGGCAAGGTGCACCTCGAGGAGTTCCCTCTTGTGACCGTCGGCCCGCTCGACGACCGACAAGTTCGCGGCCGCATGAGCGGAGACGTGCAGCTCGACGACCTCCACGGAGATGCGAAGGCGCACGTCGCCCTCAGCGTCGCCTCGCTCAAGATCGGAGATGCGACGTATCCGACGGCAAAGGCGACTTTCGACGCCGACGGCAAGGCCATGACTCTCGATGTCCGCCTCGATGAGAGCGACGGCTTCGGCTCCGTCAAGGCGAGCGTGCCCGCGTCCTGGGGGGCAGCCCTGTGGCCACGACCCGACCCGCAGAAGTCACTCGAGCTGACCGTGCAGGCAAAGCACTTCCGCGCGGCGGCGGTTCTCCCGTTCCTTCGAGGGTCGATCGACGAGCTCGATGGCCTCGTCGACGCGAACCTCACGGCGACGATCGACCCGACGACGCAGCGTCTTCGCGCGAACGGGAGCGTCGAGGTGAAGGAGGGTGTCTTCCAGCTCGCGACGTTCGGGGGGGAGCTGCACGGCATCGCGGCAAAGGCGACGATCACGCCAGCCGGCCTGTTGACGCTCGAACGGCTGACGGCGTTCGGCGTGAGCGGCGAGCTGATGGCTGCGGCGACCGCTCGGATGGACGGCCTCCGCCTCGGAGCGGCGAGCGCGACGGTCGTGATCCCGAAGTCGAGCGCCCTCCCCATCTCGGTCGGAGGATCGCTCCTCGGAACGGTCGACGGCAAGATCAACATCTCCGAGTCTTCCGACGCTGCACACCCGCACTTGCTGAACGTGAAGGTCGACATCCCGACGCTGCATCTGCTCGTCCCCGACACCTCCTCTCAGGACGTCCAAACTCTGGGGACACTGCGCGGCGTCAAGGTCGGCACTCGCTCCGGTCCGACCGGGGAGTTCGTCGTTCTCGCCGCGAACCCCGAGGAAGAGGCCGAGATGCCGGGCGCCGCTCGACCCGAGGACGCGGTGCAGATTCGCGTCGTCACGACGCTCGGCGACGACGTGTCCATTCGCAAGGGCACCGACGTCCGCGTCGAGCTCCTCGGAGGGCCGACCCTGATGATCACCGACAAGGTCCGAGCGTCCGGGCAGATCCGGCTCCACGGCGGGGTGCTCAATCTTTATGGCAAGAAGTTCGAGATCGAGCAGGGGACGGTGACGTTCGTCGGAGAGAAGATCTCGAACCCGCAGGTCGCGGTGACCGCGGCGTGGACCGCGGGCGACGGCACGCAGGTGCTCGCCGACTTCATCGGTCCGCTGAAGACGGGGAAGGTGACGTTGCGGTCCGAGCCGAGCCTCCCGAACAACGAGATCGTGGAGCTGCTGCTGTTCGGTTCGGTCGAAGGGCAGGCCGCGTCGACCGGGGGCGTGCCTGGGACGAGCAGCGCCGAGGGGGTCGCCGGAAACGTCGCGACGCAGCCGCTCAACCATGCGCTCTCTCAGTTCGGGCTCTCCGCCGTGTCGGCCAAGGTCGATACGAGCTCCGTGAACGCCAAGCCCGAGGTCGAGGTCCAGATCGCGAAGGACATCTCCGTCGCCGTCGCGCAGATCATCGGGCAGCCCCCCGTCGGCACCAACCCCGACACCTCGTTCCTCACGATCGACTGGCGCTTCTTGCGCAAGTGGTCGCTCGCGGCGACCGTCGGGAACGCCGACACGACCATCGTCGATTTGCTCTGGCGATACCGCTATTGATGATGGCCATGACGCGTGACCTCGTGGCCGCGCTCATCCTGATCGGGTCGTTTGCCGCGTGGGGCGTGGCTCACGTGCTGCTCGTTGCGCGCCTCGCGGGCGAGCGGCCACGATGGCGAGCCCCCGTCGCGCTGCTCGTGTTGCCGCTCGCTCCATACTGGGCAGCGAGAGCCGGCCACCGCGTACGCGCCGTCCTCTGGTGCGTCGCTGCGCTGACGTGGATCCTCGCGAGACTGCTGCTCGCGCATTGACCCGGCTGCCGCCGCGGTCAGCCTGCGTGAATGACGGCCTCGACGTTGTGCCCGTCGAGGTCCGTGACGAACGCGCCGTAGTAGCTCGCGTGGTACTCGGGGCGGAGACCCGGCGCGCCGTTGTCCTTGCCGCCCGCCGCGATCGCCGCTGCGTGGAACGCGTCGACCTCGGCGCGACTCCGCGCCACGAACGCCACATGAATCGGGGTGATCGAGCGGAGGTGCTCCTCCGTCTGGAAGCGCGTCGCGCCTTGACCCATCCAGAAGTCTGGCTTGCCGTCGCGGCCGTAGCCGCACGCCTTGCCGTATTCCATCACGGCGGTGATCCCGAGCGGCGCCAGCGCGGCGTCGTAGAAGGCCTTGGAGCGGGCGTAGTCGGTGACGTTGATTCCGATGTGATCGAGGACCGGCATGCCTCTCCGGATGCCACTTCCGCAATGCCCGTGCAAGCGCCCCGAACGCCAGGCCGGTTGCCGTCGCTCACTCGCAGGCGTTGCCCAGGACGCGGTCGAGCTTCCGCGCGGCCTCGAGCGGGGCGGCCGAGGTCGTGCGGTGGAGGTAGTCGACGAGGGCGTCGATATCGAGCGCGCCCGTCGTCCTGTCCGGCGCGTCGCGGAGCACGCTGAACCCGTCACCGCCGTCGGCGAGGAACGAGTTCACGGTGACGCGGTACCGCTTCGCGGGGTCGATCTTCCTGCCCCCGAGGCGCATCGACGCCGGGTCGATCGTCACCTTCTTCGACGAGGCCTCGTACAAGTACGTGTACGTGAACCCGCTCGACACCGAGAGCACTCGCGGCCTGTCCCCCGCGAACTGCCGCTCGAACAGCGAGCGCAGATCCGCGCCGGACAGCGAGACCGTGACGAGGTGGTTCGCGAATGGCTGCACCTCGAACGCGTCCGCATAGCGAACGGGCGAGACCCCTCCCACCGCTCCGGGTGAGAGGAGATCGGTCCGGACCCCACCGGGGTTCATCAGCGCGAGGACCGCTCCGGCACCGTGAGTCGCGGCGAGCTGAGCGTCGGCGATGACGTCACCGAGCGGCGTCTCGCACGACCGACTGTGGGCCGACTTCGGATCGCGAGTCAGCGCGCCGCGGATGTAGCCGACGATCTTGTCCGTGATCGGCCGGGCCCTCGCCTCGAAGTCGCCGACGATCTGGGCGACCGCAGGATCCGCGTCGATGTCGTGGGTGACGGGCACGTTGTGCGCGTGCACGTCGACGAGCGCGTTGCTGGTCGGGTCGATCGCGAGATCGAGGACGGTGACCAGGCGTCCGTAGCTCCCGGCGCTCGTCACCACGCGGTCGCCGAGAGTGCAGTTGTAGGCCTGGTGCGTGTGCGCGGTCATGACAACGCGGAACGCAGGATCCAGCGCCGCGATCACGGGCAGGACGTCCCCCTTGAGCCCGTTGCACGAGTCGTAGGTGCCGCTCTCGTCCTGGAAGCCCCCCTGATGAAGGAGGATCACGGTCGTGGCGACGCCGCGCTGGCGAAGCTCGGGCAAGAGCGCGTTGACCGTATTGGCCTCGTTCGCGAAGGTCAGCCCGACGATCGCCTCCTTCGTCGTCACCGAGGGCGTCGCCTCGAGCGTCATGCCCACGAACGCGACCTTCACGCCGCCGAGCTCCTTGATCGCGTAAGGCGGGAAGACCGTCCGGCCGTCCGTTCCGAAGACGTTCGCAGCGAGGTACTGGAAGCGCGCGCCCGAGAACGGAGCGCTCGAGCGCGCGTCGGGAATGCCAGGGGGCTGGAACGACGGTCCACCTCTCTGGAGGCGGGTGAGCTCGGCGAGCCCGTGGTCGAAGTCATGGTTGCCGACCCCCTCGAAGTCGAGCCCGAGCTGGTTCATGACGAGCACGGTCGGCTCGTCTCTGAACAGGTTCGACACGAGAGGGCTCGCGCCCGTCAGGTCCCCGGCGGAGACGACCACGGTGTTCGGCGCGAGAGCCCTGAGTCGCTGGATGTGCGCCGCGAGGAATGCCGCGCCGCCGGCCTGCACACGCTCGCCACCCGGGGCGCGGACGAAGCCATCGTGCCCGCGCGGAGGCGCGAGGTTCCCGTGGAAATCGTTCAGCGCGAGGACCTGCACGTGAACGGGAGCCGCGCGCGGCGACTCACGGACCGCGGTCTCCGGCGACGGCGCCGGCGACGGTGACACGCGCGGCGGAGGCTCTGCCGCGCATGACGTGAGGACGACGGCAAGGGCCGCGAGAGACGTTCGCACGTCGTCAGCCTCTCAGAATTCGAAGCCGAGACCCAGCGTCCAGTTGTGGTTGCCGATGTACAGCGCGTGGCTCTGGAGGATCCCCGTCAGGTTGTAATCCATGAGCTCGCCGAAGATGAACGTGTGGTTCACGCCGGTCGCGTTGTCGAACCCTTGCGACGTGCGTCGATCGAGAAAATTCAGGTCCAGCGCCAGGCCCACGGCGAGCTCGCTCCCCCAGGTGTCGCCATATCCGAGCACGCAGGACGAGCTCGTCGGCTTCCCGGCCGCGTTGGTCGCCTGGTAACAGGATGTGCCGCCGCTGTTCGACGCAGACCAGAAGCCCAGACCGACGCCCCCCTTGAGGTAGGGGACGAGCGGGACGTGGAGCTCGCGGTTCAGCACGTCGATGCGGAGCACGGCGACGAGGTAGGTCGGGATGATCGTGAGCGTCGTCGTCTCGCCCGACAGGTTCGATCCGTTGACGGCCTTCACCAGCGGCGCGAGCGCCGAGGACGCCGTGTAGCCGACGGAGACGCCGGGGCCGATCGTCCCGAGGTGCGGGATGCGGTAGGCCTGCCAGTCGAACTCGGCCGCGATCTCCCACCGCGTGCTGTCGCCGAAGATGGCCTGGTATGGCCCCGACTGACCGAGCTCCGGCGCGGTGTCGACGCGCGGATGGTACGGCCCGAACCGGAGCTCGAACGCGAAGTTCTGCGCAGACTCGTAGGTCTTGTGCCGGGCCGACAGGACGCCGGTCTCGTCATCTGCGGACGCGGAGCGCATGCCCGCCGTCATCGCCAGGAGGCCTGCAAGGAGCGGAGCTGCCCGCCACGATCGAATCATGAGTTCACTCCGTGCCAACACGTGGGTGTTGGCCCTCCGTAGACTTCGCAAGGCTCCGTCCACTTCGGTTCCTCCGGCTTCGCCGTCGCCCGTAAGCGACGAGAGCCGTTCCTAGGCAGAGTCCAAAGACCGGCCCTGCGATCGGAGCGCCTGGCGCCTCGAGCGAACAGAACCCGCCACCCGCGAGACCACCGTCCTCGCTGTACTTGTCGAAGAAGTCGGTCACGGGCGCCGGCGTCTGGCAGCCGAGGTTGCTCAGCGCACCGACGTTGCCGTCGTCGTCGTACGCGGCGACCGCGATCGCGTACTGATGGCCGTTGACGAGTGGTCCGCTGCCCCCGCTCTGGGTGCGCGCGGAGGTGATCGTGTAGCTCGACGTCGTGTTGCCGCCGACGTTCCCCACGCCGTAAACGCTCGCATCTATCTCGGAGATGCCGACCGCCGTCGCGCTGATCGCGCTCCCGTCGGCGGCCGTCGCGGTGATCGCCGCGCCCCCTTCCGTGATCCCGCTGTCGCCCTGCGTCGTGTCGGTCACGGAGGTCGAGAAGAGATCGACGAGGACCGTGCTCGTGCATGACCCCGCGCTGGCAGGCTGCGCGGTGATCGTGTTCACCGGCGCGCCGCGCTCGCACCCCATGCTCGCGAGCTCGGCAGTGGTGAGGCCGGCGTAGCTCGCGGCATCGGCGACCTCCGTGTACGCGGCCGCGTCCGGGTAGACGGTCGTGCAGCCGGCATCCCTCGTGGTCGTCGCGTCCAGGCCGCTATCGCCGATTGCGCCCGCGTCAGGGCACGTCGTGGTCCCCGTGGTCGCCGGGTGACAGTAGACGGGGGTGTTCAGGGTCGCGGCGCCCGCCTCGGCTCCGAGGCCGAGCCCGTTCGGCCCCTGGTCCTGCGCGTAGATCAGAAAGCCCTGGATGGTCGAGTCGATCTGCGGCGTCCAGTTGAGCAAGAGGAGGCCGTCGCCGATGCCGATCGGTAGCTGCAGCTCGGGCGCCTCGGGGCCGACCATGTCGACCGTCTGGCCGTACGTCGCGTAGCTGTCCGGCGTGCCTCCGGACCCGGCGCCCGCAGGCATGTAGAGGAAGTAGAGCGTGAGCGCGACGCCGCCCGACGTGGTCTGGGTGTGGCATGCGCCGGGGCCGGGGACGCTGTCGACGCTGTCGAACTCGGCCGCAGCCGTCGAGGTGCCGATGTAGCGGGTGATGTTCCGCGCGTAGATGTTGCCGAACTCCTGCGAGACATTGCCGAACGTGCCGGGCGGCGCCACCTGCCAGCAGTAGGGGCCGTCACCGAGCTCGCGCGCCGACGACTGCGAGCAATCGGTCGTCCCGGCCCAGACCTGGATCGTGTCGGTCGTCGGCAAGCCCGAGATCGTCAGGTTGAACTGCAGGATGATGTCGTCGTCGCAGTCCTGGAAGTTGATGTCGTTGGGGTTCAGGTTGGCGGCGCGGAACGAGTACGGCTTCATCGCCGTCCCCGGGTAGAACCGGTAGACCGTCGGGTTGATGGTGATCTGCGGGCCGCTGCCCGACGAGGTCCCCCCCTCCTGGGCGCTCGCGCTGCGCGGAAGCAACGAGAGGAGCGCGCCGAGACCGAGACCTGCGCCGAGTCGCGCGGCCCAGCGGGTTCGTGGCGAGGTGAAGCTCATCGCGGCCTCCTTTGCGACCTGCGGCGGCGCCCTCGGCCGATGGCGGCCGCGAGGAGACCCGCGAGCGTGACGGACAGGAGATACGGCGGCGTGCGCGCACCTACGGCCATGACTGCGCAGTAACCACCGCCGCCACCGCCGCCGTCGTCGAGGTATTTCGTGAAGAAGTCATTCACCGCGGTCGGCGTCGAGCACGCGGCCAGGCCAGAGCCGCCGCCGATCTGGGACGGGGAGACCCCGATCGGGCCGACGTTCCCGTAGCTGTCGACCGCCGCCACCGCGACCGCGTACTGGTCGCCGGTCTTGAGGTTCGAGAGCGTGTACGAGCTCGTCGTGGCGCCCGCGACGTAGTCCGGGGTGAGCGTGATGTTGGAGATGCCTGCGAGCTCCGGCGTCGTCGCCGCGGTCGTGGAGCCGATGGCCATCGAGCCCGAGTCGACGGTCGTCGTGACGGTCGCTCCGCTGTCGCCGGCGTCGGGCGCGAGCGTCGTGATCGTCGTCGCGAGCGCCGCGTCGTAGGTCGTCGTGGCGACCGATCCGAGCCCGCCGTCGACAGTGAACACGTTCTGGAGCGCCGCGCTGTAGCAGCTCGGCACGCCGCCTTCTCCGGTGTTCACCGAGTTGTTCGGGTTGTGAAGCACGCACCCGAGCGCCGCGAGCCCCGCCTCGCTCGCGTCGAGGTAGGCGGCGGCGTCGACGGGCACCAGCGCGTCGGAGAGCCCCGCGTCGCAGGGAGCCGCATCCTCCGCCGCGGAATCCTTCGCTCCTGCGTCCTCACCCGCGTCGTGCGTGACCCCCGCGTCGTGCGTGACCCCTGCGTCGTGCTCGCCCGCGTCGTTCGTCGCTCCCGCGTCGTGCTCGGCTGCGTCGGTGATCGTGGCGTCGTGCGTTGTCCCCGCGTCGTGGGTGCCGGTGTCCTTCGCGTCCACCTTCGCGTCGGAGAGCCCCGCGTCGACGCCGTGCGAGACCGCGCACACGCCGGGCGCGCGGCAATACAGCTCCGCCGGGTGCATCACCGACGCATCGACCGACTTGACGGCCCCTGCGTTGATGCCGCCGACGCCCTGGTCGACCCAGTAGATGTTGTAGCCCTGGATGCTCGCCTGCGCCTGCGGCTGCCACTCGACGGTGAGCGTCGTCGGGGTGATCTCCGACGTGGGAATGGTCACGCCTGTAGGCGCGAAGGGGCCGACGAGCGCGGCGGGCGTCTGGTAGAGGCCGGAGGTCCCGTCGGGCACGACGGCGGCGATCGAGCCGCTGCCGGAGCCGGCCGTCACGAAGATGAAGTAGATGTTGAGCTCGACGGCGCCGAGGGTCGCGTACGGCTGGCAGAGGCCGATGCCGTTCGACTGCACGTAGGAGGCGACGTCGGAGTAGGCGATCGGCGGGTCGTCCTGCCCGATGTAGGAGACGAGGTCGAGGACGTGGAGGCGCGGCGTGGCGCTGCTCCCGGTCGGGGTGAACGGTGTCGTGACGGGCCAGCACCGGCCGGGGAACGTCTCGGGGCTGGAGCTCGCGCTGTCCGTCCGCGCGGCGACCTCGGTGCAGTCGGCGCTGCCGACTCCCGCCCAGATCTGCATCTCGTCGCCCGAAGGGATGGCCGAAAGGTCGACCGTGAACTGGAGGTCGATCTCGTTCGCGCAGTCGCCGTAGTTGATGGCGGCCGGGCTGAAGCTGTTGAAGTGACCGGGCGCCCCCGCGTCGGTCCCTGCATAGAAGCGCGGCGCCAGGAGCTGCGGACTGATCGAGGCCGCGCCGCCGCTCCCCGCGCGTGCGGTCGAGGCGAGGCCGGCGACCCCGAGGAATGCCGCAGGGGCCGCGAGCGCGAACGCGAGACGCCACCGGCTGTTGAGTCTTCGCGTGTTCACGTAGGTTCTCGTCCCGCTCAGGGGGCCACCCAGCATAGTGCGTGCCAGGCCGAACTCTAGGCAATCTCACGGACTTTCGCGAGGAGGACCCTCCGCGCTCCGCCAACGTGGCGCCTCCCGGGGCAGGTCCCGGCCGCCCGCTGACAAAGTGACATCCGGCCCACTGTGGACGACCGGACCAAACCACGGCATAGCGGAAGGCGCATGCTCCACGTCATCCCCGGGCACCAAGGAAGGCCATCTGACGACCCGATCTTCGCGCTGAACCGCGAGGCCACGCTCCGGCGCGAGAAGGGCGAGGCGGTCGTGAACGCGACGGTGGGGTCGCTGCTCGACGACGGAGGGCGGCTGGCGGTCCTGCCGACGGCCGCGCGCGTCGTCCACGAGGTCTCGCGCGACGACTGGGCCGCGTACGCCCCCATCGCAGGGACGCCGGCGTTCCTCGAGGCGGTGATGGACGATCTGCTCTCGAGCGAGCCGACCCTCCGCTCCAACGCCGTGGCGGTCGCGACCCCCGGCGGCACCGGCGCCCTCCGCCACGCCATCGCGAACTTCCTCGAGCCCGGCCAGTCGCTGCTCACGACCAGCTTCTTCTGGGGCCCGTACAAGACGCTCGCCGACGAGGCCGACCGGCGCGTCGCGACGTTCTCGATGTTCAACGCGCAGGGGACGCTCGACATCGACGCGCTCGATCGCGCCCTCGGCGAGCAGCTCCGCACGCAGGGCCGCGCGCTCCTGTTCGTGAACGACCCCTGCCACAACCCGACCGGCTACTCGATGCAGCCCGAGGAGTGGCGCGCGGTCGCCGCGATCGTGCAGGCTCACGCCGAGCGGTTCCCCGTCACTCTCCTCGTCGACTCGGCCTACTCGGCGTACGGCGCGGGCGATCCGCGCGCGTTCCTCCGCGAAGTGGCTCCCCTGCTCGGTCGCGCCGGCCTCCTCTTCGCGTGGAGCGCCTCGAAGACGTTCACGCACTACGGCCTGCGGGTCGGTGCCCTCGTCGCTTGCCAGGAAGGCGCAGCGGATCGCGCCGCGACCGAGGCGGCCTTGAGCTACTCGAGCCGCGGAACCTGGTCGAACTGCAACCGCGGCGGCCTCGCGGCGATCGCTCGGCTGCTGGTCGACCCGGAGCTGGCAAAGGCCTGCGATCTCGAGCGCGACGCCCTGAAGCAGATGCTCCAGGCCCGAGTCCGCGCCTTCAACGTCGCCGCCTCGGCGCGCAAGCTCCCCTACCCTCGCTACGACGGCGGGTTCTTCGTCACGGTGTTCCACGACCGCGCGGTCGAGAAGGCCGCGGCGATGAAGGAGAAGGGGGTCTTCGTCGTCCCGCAGACGGGGGCGCTGCGAGTGGCGCTGTGCTCGGTGGCGGAGCGGGATGTGGAGAGGCTCGTCGCGTCGCTGGCGGAGTAGTCAGCGCTCGGATTTCCACCCCTCCGGGAGCGGCGGCGAAGGCGTCGCGACCGCAAAACACAGCATCGAGGGGCGACCGGGGATCAAGGTTGCCGCCGTCGCGACGCCGGGGCTCGCGAGTCGGATCGGCTGGGTGCTCGCCGAAACGTCGCTTCCATCGAAGCGCAGCAGCGCGTTCCGGACCAGCAGCAGCAGCGGGCCCGAGGCGGGTTGCCTGCGAACGACGGAGTCGACGTGGAGCTCCGTGGGGTCACCGGATCCCCCTATCCACGGGTGTTCGGCAGGAGGGTTCGTCTCCGCCCAGGACGCCACCGCCGAGAAGATCATGCCGCCGTCGGTGGACCGGTACACGTGCTGGCGCGTGATCGCCCAAACGAGGTTGCCGCCAGCGGCGATAGGCGGCGCGACCAGTTGGGTCTCTTGCTGCCCGAAGTCCGAGAGGCGCCAGGTGAGACCGCCGTCGCGGGTCGAATGGATCTTGCCCGTGACGCCGACGAGCTGGTCGATGTCGTCCGGTGCGATGGCGGCACCGTAGTTGAGCCGCTTGCCGGCCTCGACTTGGGCGTGGAGCATCCAGGATCGGCCCTGGTCGGTCGAATCGAAGACCTGCCCCTCAAGCGTGAGGAGGCGAAGGTGCCGCGGATCGCGGGCGTCGCCAGCCAGGGCGGTGATGTCCTCGGCGACGGGTCTCCCCTGCCACCCGCTCCGCGGCGGTTCGGGCAGCGGCTCGACGCCGTGCAGCGTGAGCGCCTCGAATCCATTGCGGACGCCCCAGCCGTACGCGACCCCGCCTCGTCCCTCGGCGAAGAAGATGGAGTGGGTCTTCCCCACGGCGCGCCAGTGACAGCCCGCATCGCTCGATGCGAAGAGGTCTCCGGCGACGGCGGCCAGGAGAGCATCCGGGACGTCGAGAGCGATGAGCGCCGTCAGCGCAGTCCCGGTGACGCGAGGTTCGCGGCTCTCGACGAGCGTCTTTCCGCCGTCGAACGAGAGCGCAACGTACGGGAGCCCTATGATCTCCGTACACATGCGGCTGCTGCCCGCATGATTCGGTGGCGGCGCGACGGAGCAACCCAAGGAGAGACCGACGGCGAACGACAAAGTGAAGAGCGTGCGGGCCGAGGGCATGAGGATGGGCAGACAAGCGTACCACTGCCTTCGCATCCCTCTGATCGACGGTCAGACGTCATGCCTCTCGCGTCTGACGCTCCCATCACGCCAGGTCGGGTAGCCGCGAGCTCACCGAGGGAGGCGCACGAAGAGGCTCGGGACGCCCCGCGAGGAGCGGGAGACGCTCCCCCCCACCCCTCCCGATTCGACGCTCGCGCGAGTCCCCTCTCGCGTGGAAGCTGACCACTCGTCACATCTCGAAGCCGTTCTGCCCGCGCAACCCCACCCCTCCGGCTCCCCGCCCCGCAGGCAGGGCGGGGAGAGCGTGACATCTGACGGCCGCGACGCCGTTCACGCTCCTTCCGCCCTGCTTGCGGGGCGGGAGGCCGGGAGGGTGGGGTCTCTTGTGCGACGCGAGAATCGCGGGCGAAACGTGGGGGTGAGGGCGCTCCAGGTCGGGTAGCCGCGAGCTCACCGAGGGAGGCGCACGAAGAGGCTCGGGACGCCCCGCGAGGAGCGACAGCCGCTCCCCCTTTCGATCGGTGGCAGCGATCGTTTCCGGCAGACGCTCCCCCTTTCGATCGGTGGCAGCGATCGTTTCCGGCAGACGCTCCCCCTTTCGATCGGTGGCAGCGATCCTTTCCGACAGACGCTCCCCCTTTCGATCGGTGGCAGCGATCGATTCCGGCAGACGCTCCCCCTTTCGATCGGTGGCAGCGATCGATTCCGACAGACGCTCCCCCTTTCGATCGGTGGCAGCGATCGTTTCCGGGAGACGCTCCCCCTTTCGATCGGTGGCAGCGATCGATTCCGACAGCGGCTCCCCCTTTCGATCGGTGGCAGCGATCGTTTCCGACAGACGCTCCCCCTTTCGATCGGTGGCAGCGATCGATTCCGGCAGCCGCTC
>Ga0302319_10002429_pt1 | contig 40271 bp, 34 predicted proteins | sample Bog_T0_2_FD_203319 | JGI IMG/M metagenome (GOLD analysis project Ga0302319, IMG submission 203319) | Peat permafrost microbial communities from Stordalen Mire near Abisko, Sweden - Bog_T0_2 | ecosystem: Environmental > Terrestrial > Soil > Wetlands > Peat | place: Sweden: Abisko, Stordalen Mire... | reverse complement strand
CGGCCGAAGAAGGCGGTTCCGGCAAGGTCTATATGGTGCGCGCAGGCTTGTTCAAAGATGTCGATGTTGTGCTGCACTGGCATCCGGCCGACCGCAACTCCGTTTTCAATGGCGGGTCCTTGGCCGATAGCTCCGCCAAGTTCACCTTTCACGGCGTTGCGTCCCACGCCGCCTTTGCGCCCGATCGCGGCCGCTCGGCCTTGGATGCTGTGATGCTCATGGGCAACGGCGTTGAATTCATGCGCGAACACGTTCCGAGTACTTCGCGGATTCACTACATCATCACCAAGGGCGGAGTTGCGCCCAATGTGGTGCCTGATTTGGCTGAGATATTCCTCACTGCGCGCAGTCCTTCGGGTGATGTCCTGACCGATATCTGGTCACGCATACAAAAGATCGCTCAAGGCGCCGCTCTTATGACGGAGACCACTGTCGATGTGAAAGTTATAAGCGCTGACGCCAATGTCCTGACCAACGCGCCTCTGGCAGAACTAGCCCAGCGTGAGCTGGAAGAAGTCGGCGGCTTCACCTATACCCCCGAGCAAAAGGCTTTCGCCGAAGAGCTTCAGAAAACATTGCCGCCATCCGCCGCCGGACACTGGGAGCAAACCAGCACCATCGTCCCTCTGCGCGATCCGGACCCGAATCAGCCCTCTGCCTCGACTGACGTAGGCGATATCAGTTGGGTCGTACCCACCATTGGTTTCACCTCCGCTACACTCGTCCCAGGTTCCGCGCCGCACACTTGGCAAGCCGCCGCCGCCGGAGGCATGAGCATCGGTCAAGAAGGCATGATCATCGCCGCCAAGTCTCTCGCCCTCCTCGGCGCTGACCTCTACGCACACCCGGACGTAATCGTCGCCGCCCGCGCCGACCTCGACCGCCAACTCAAGACCATGACCTACAAATCCGCCATCCCCATGGGCCAAAAGCCGCTGCTGAACTATCGCGCCGACTAAACCGTGGCGCAGACACTCGTGTCTGCAGCGCCGAGACTCGTCTCGGCGTTTTCTATTGCCGATGCAACAACACCGCCGTGCTATCAAAATCGCCCCGCAACGTAACGTGGATCCCGTTCTCCATCAGATACGCACCGCTGAGGTTTTCAAGCACCTTCCCGTCCCACAATTCCATTCCATAAACCGCCTTTGGATCAAGCCCTTGCAAGTGAATTGTGGGCGGTTCCGTGTTGTACTGCTGCGAATGCCGGAACGCGAACAGCACGGCCTCCGCTCCGTCTTGAGAGACATACTCATTCGCCGTCGTATCGTTCGTTCTCGGCGAAAGCAGGCGATACAAATTGCCCATTTGGACCGTCTCCCGAATCCGCTTATAGAGTGCCACCATCTGCGTCGCCAGGTTGTTATCCGCCTCGCTGAACTTGTTTAGGTTTGACCCAATTCCCAACGCTCCTTGCATCGCCACCAAAAACCGATACCGCAGCGGCGTACTCCGCCCATTCGCATTCGGCACATCTGTCACCCAAGCCGACATGAACTTAGCCGCATAGGCTTGCGAAAACCCTTCCTGTATTTGCAGCCGGTCAAACGCTTCCGTGTTATCCGAAGTCCAAACCTCGTCTACGTACCGCAGCACTCCTAAATCAATCCGTCCCCCGCCGCCCGAACAAGACTCAATCTCTAATTCCGGATGGTTCTTGCGCAGCCGGTCCATGATTTCGTAATAGTTCCACACATACTTCACCCACATCTCACGCTGCGCTTCATTGCCCGCTTCGGGCCATCCCGGCTCAGCGAAGATCCGGTTCATATCCCACTTGAAGTACCGAAGCTTATATGTGGTCGCCAGCTTGTCCAGCACGCCGAAGATGTACTCCGTCACGTCATCGCGCGCCATGTTCAGAACCAGTTGGTTGCGGAGTTCACTGCGTGGCCGGCCAGGAAAGTTCATCACCCAATCCGGATGTGCGCGGTACAGGTCGCTATCCGGATTCACCATCTCCGGTTCCACCCACAAGCCAAAATCCATGCCCAGTGCGTTCACCGATTTGATCAACCCGCCAAGCCCATTGGGAAACTTCTGTGGATTCACTACCCAATCGCCAAGGCCTGCATGATCGGTATTGCGCTTCCCAAACCAGCCATCATCCATGACAAACAACTCGACGCCGAGCTTCGCCGCCTTCTGCGCGAGCGCCGTTTGCCCCGCCTCATTCACATCGAACTCAGTCGCCTCCCAAGAGTTGTACAAAACCGGGCGTACCCGTGCCGTCGCGCCATGTGGTTCAATGTTTCTTCGTTCGAGGTCGTGCAGCAATCGCGACGCTTCACCAAATCCATTCGCCGCATAGCCGCCGTAGAACGCCGGTGTTTCCAACTGCTCTCCCGGTTTCAAGGGCCAGGAAAAGTCAAAGGTATTGAAACCGCCGGTAACCCGAACCTGCTTGTACGGCGTCTGTTCTACCGAGATGCGCCAGTTGCCGCTCCATGCCAGCGCGCCGAACCAAACGCTTCCGTGCTGTTCATCCGCTTCGCCTTGGTCAATCGCGAACCACGGATTGAAATTATGTCCGGTATGCCCCAGCCGGCTCTCCAAAACTTTCATACCTTCGTGAATTGGTTCGTGGTTCACTTGTGTTTCCGCCGCCCAGCGCCCGCTCAAATACGTAAGCCGGTAACCATCGCCCGGCGGCAGATTCCACGTGGCCGATTGCGCGCTCTCTAACGTAATCGCCTGGCTGCTCTTGTTTTTGATCACCGCGCGCCGCATGATGATACCCGCTTCGGCATAAACACGATATTCGAGCACTGCTTCGATGTCGTCGCTAATGTCTTTGAGCGTGATAAACACCACATCGCCGTCAATTTTGTGCGATTGGTAATGCAGAACCAAATCGCGATCGCCATCCGCGCGTGTGACCTTCAAATCCGTCTCATAGAATCGCTTGCCGCCCCAGCCCGGAAACTCCTCGGCTTCGAGCATCTCATGCGGATCGAACGAAGAAATGTCATTTCTCGTTTTCGCCGCCGGAACATCGGCCATGCGCCACAGCGGGCCGCCCCAATAGAGGTTCTGCAATTGCCCGTCCGGCGAAACGCCCATCGCATACGAACTGACCCGCGTGTTCAGCAGCCAGACTTTCCGGCTCTCGTCATATTGGATCTTTTGTGAGGCGTCTTGTGCGGACGCAACCGCGAAGCCGGATAGAAACAGTGCAGCAACAAGGCGCATGACCCTGATTGTACTTAGCGCGTTTCGGTGATCTCCAAAACGCGGTCAGCGGCCACATGCTCAAGCACCTGATGCCCACCTCCGGGCCAAGTCACTTCAATCCGATCCACCATGGCGGCTGCGCCCAATCCGAAATGCAGCCGCAGATCGTTCTGCGAAAGATAGCTGCCGCCGCTGCGCACCTCGCCCGATTGAACGTGCGCGCCTGTAACCACCTTCACGCGCGCCCCAATCGCGCTGCGGTTCGCCCTTGTCCCTGCAAGCTTGAGGATGAGCCAGTGCCTCGAAGCCTTGTGACTTTGTTTGAACAACGAAGGTGCCTCATTCTGATTGTTCACCGCAACTTCCAGCGTTCCGTCATTATCGACATCGCCAAACGCCGCGCCGCGAGCCGAATGCAATTCACGAAACGCCGGACCCGCATCGTTCGTTACATCCTTGAACTTGCCATCACCTTGGTTTTGGTACAGGATCGCCCGATCTTTGTAATGAATATCGATATGCAGCTTGTCCACTTCCGGAAACACGTGCCCGTTCACTAACAGCAGATCCTGCAGCCCAGCGTTGTTGAAATCAAAGAATCCCGTTCCCCAACCTACATAGCGTGTGTTTTGCCCGAGCCCGGCATCGAGCGTGACATCGTCGAAGTTGCCCTCTCCGCGGTTGTGATAGAGCGTCTCAAACTCGTCTGAAAAATTCGTTCGAAAAATGCTCGGATGCCCATCGTCCGCGTAATCCGCTTCTGCCAGTCCCATGCCCGACATGGCTTTGCCGTTCTGATCAAACGCCACGCCGCGAATCACAGCTTCTTCTTCAAACTTGCCGTTGCCTTTGTTGATGTAGAGCAGGGAAGGGGTTTGATCACACGCCACGTAGATATCCGGCAGCCCGTCCTCGTTGAAGTCTCCCGTCAACACACTCAGCGAATAATGCCCCACAGGTTCCGCAATGCCCGATTCCTCTGAGATATCTTTGAACGTTCCGTCACCATTGTTCTTGTACAGAAGATTGCGGTCAAACGGCAAGCCGCGCGGACCGCAATTTACCGCGATGCCGCGATAAAAGCAATATGCATTTGCTCCCGGTAAAGGCGTTGTGGCTGGGTCGAATTTCAGATAGTTTGATACGAACAAATCCAGCTTGCCGTCCTTATCAATATCAATAAACGCACAGCCCGTGTTGTAACGCACACGATCTTGGGTCAAATGTGCCTTTCGAGTTACATCTTCGAAGCGCCTGCCGTCCAAGTTCCGGTAAAGATGATTCTGACCCCAATAGGTAACGAACAGATCGGTGTAGCCGTCATTATCGTAGTCGCCTGCGCAAACGCCTTGCGCCCACCCATTTGATTCGAGACCAAGTTGTTTGGTCACATCGCGAAACTTCCCGTGCCCTTCGTTGTGATACATGCGGTTGGTTCCGCCTTCGCCAGAGAGAACGAAAAGATCGATGAGCCCGTCGTTATCGTAATCGATAAACGCAATGCCGCTGCCGGTAGTTTCGATAATGTATTTTTTGGTAACCGTGCCGCCGTTTGGAAAAATGTCAGTCAGTCCCGCTTGTTTGGCAACGTTTTGAAAATCGGCAACAAGAATCGCCGCGGCCAGCAGCAATTTCGTCATCACTGCGCGGGCGGCTTTTCGCCGAGTTTCTTCAGAAAGTCACTGAACTCGCCTTCGGGCGGTTTCTGCAGCTTATCGAGAATGGCTTTTTCTTGTTTGGCTTTGTCCATCTGCCCGGCATTGCGATAAGCCGTGAGCAGCGCATAGTGGGCCGTTTCGTTCGCAGGCTGAAGCGCAACTGCTTTGGTTAACAGAGGGATCGCCTTATCGGGCGTTTCCATTTTGCCTAGCGCGATCATCGCTTGCACAAACTGTGGCGAGAGCGTCAGCGCCTTTTCGAAGTGGGCCTTCGCTTCGGACTTCTTGCCTTCCACTTGCGCGATCTGGCCGAGTTGAAACTCACAGGCGCCGTCTTCCGGGTTGAGCTTTAGCTCGCTTTGAAATGCCGCCGTAGCCTTCTTGAGCGATTCGTTGTTGTGCGCAGCCAGGAGGATCGCTCGGCCCAATCGGAAATGTAAATCGGGCGCTTGCGGATTCATGTCTATCGCCTTCTGGTATTCGGCTACCGCCTCGTCATAGCGGCTCTGGACTTCGAAGATCTCGGCCGAGAGCTCATGGACCCGGTAGGACGCCGGCGTCCGCTGGAACATGGCGAGCGTCGCATCATTGAAGGCCTTCATATGCAGTTTAGCCTTCAGATAGAGCACATCCGCGTTGTTCGGCCAGCGGGCACTCATCTCGTCCAAAAGTTGAAACGCCCGGCTCTCCGCGCCCGTCGCGCTGTAGCATTTCACTGCGGCAATCCCGGCCAGCGGCTCATTCGTCGCCAACGCGCTCAACTTGGGCAGCGCGCTGGCACAGTCTCCGGTGGCCGCTTGCGCCAGCGCCAGAAATAAATGAGCTTCCTTATCGTTTGGATCTTTGGCCGCGTCCGTTAGTTTGCTCAGCGCCACGGAATAGCGCCCTTCGTTGAAGGCTTTGATGCCTTCATCTCTCGACAACAAAAGTGCGAGTACGATTCCGCTAATGACCGGCATCATCCAACATCAAGTCCGTATTTGCAAAACGGTGGTGCGCCTTGCCTTCGTAATAGCGAAAACTCAAGAGCGGGGGCGGTCCCGGCGCAATCATAGGCTGGGTTTCCACCCGCGCATCAGGCTTCTCGGCCAAGGTCACACACCGGCCGGAGTCCGCTACCAATCCCGTCCACGCCAGCACCACTTGCAGCATGAACATCATCGCCCGTTCAACTCCTGCAAAGCCCGCTTGGCCGTCTCGCTACCCGGTTTGTGTTCTAACAATTGCTGCATGAGTTGCCTGGCCCGGTCAAGCTTTCCTTGCTGCGCGTAAATTCGCCCCAAATTCATATAGCAAGTCTCATCCTGTGGCGCCACGCTCACTCCATATTCAAAAGCGGCGATCGCGTCGTTCTGCTTTCCTTGCTGACTATATAGTACGCCCAGATTGTTGATTGCTCCTGCGTAATCGCGCTTTTCGGCAATGGCTTGTTCGAAAAGCTTCTTGGCTTCAGTGGCATTCCCTTGCTTCGCCAGCGCGAGACCCAAGCCGTTCGCGGCTTCGGGGCTCTGCGGATTCACGGTCAGCGCGCGTTGATAGTAGCCTTCCGCCGCCTTCTGATCGTTCATTTTGTCGGCCAATTGTCCCGCATTGAGAAGCGTGTAGACCATATCGGGCTTGAGCGCCAGAGCCCGCTCGTAACTGGCTTTCGCCTGTGCAAAGTTTTTGCGCGTATCGTATACATCTGCCAAACCGGCCCAAGCTTCCGGGTTCTTGTCATTCACCGCCAGGGCCGTACGAAAGCTCTTTTCAGCATCGTCCACCCGGTTCGCTTGCAAATGAATCTGTCCTACCAAAACCAGCACGCGGGCGTTGTCTGGCGTGCGCCGCAAGACAGCATTCAAGTAAGGGAGCGCTTGTTCGTAATAGCCAGACCACAAATAAGCCGCGCCGAACTTGAAGAAATCCCGGTGAGGATCGCCAACATAATATCCAGGAAACGGCAAACCTTTTTGCGGATTCCCCAAATCGACCTTCACCTGTTCACGGGTGGGCGCGGCCGCGTAAACCTTGATCGCGTGCCCGTCTTGATTCAGCAGCAAATGAAATGGTGTGACCAACGACGTTCGCCAATCAAACAGATAACGGCGAAAAATCTCATACTCCTCGCGCTTATCTTTCAATATAAGCAGGCCGGGACCCTTCCGCGGTTCGGGCAGCGGAACTGGTTCCATGAACCATGTGTCTTCCAGGCGCAGACTGTTGTTGCCCTTCCCTGTGCTTGCAGCCAGCGCATGCGGCGCGTGAAAAGGTTTACTGTCAATGTGCGCGCCCTCTTCGCGGATCACATGCGTGTGACCCGCAGCCAAACCTAATAGCGTCTGCACTGTTCCGGAAGGCCAAGTAATGCGCACACTGCCGGCGGTTTCATGCGAGCCCAGCCCGAAGATGAGCCGCTTGCTGTGTTGCGACAAAAACCCCGAGCCCGCACTCAGCCATTTCGTTTGCCCATCAACCTCAAACTTCGCGCCAATGCCATCCCGATTTGATTTTGTCCCGCGCAATACAAACGCTATCGAGTTTCCCGTGGCGCAATCATTCTGCAACACGCGCACCTGCGGACCAAGACGGCTCTTCAGTATCAAATCTGGCCGTCCATCACCATCAAAATCCGTGACCGCAAATGCCCTCGAATCATCGGCGAAATCCAGTCCGCTTACGCCCGAGAAATCGTAATACCGATCGCCGCGCTTTGCATGCAGCACATTCGGCTCCCGCCCATTCCAGCTATAGTCCTCACGAATAAATTGGTTGATAGCGTTCCAGCCGTTCTCATAAGCCGCTGAAGGCTGCGCCGTTACGGGCGAGCGTGCCACTACTTGCCGCCAGAAGAAACTGCTGAGATCCGTCTCCGATTCATTCGACAACATGCCGCAGGTCACGAAAATTTCAGGCTGGCCGTCGTTATCGAAATCGTGCCCATCAGCCCCCCAGGCCCAACGCCCGAAACCGGTTCGTTGCTGCATGGTCGCATCGTCAAATTTGCCATCTCCACGATTGCGAAAAAGCGAATTGCCCATCGTGTGATGCCGGTAAGCGTCTGGCAATTGCTGCGCCGGGCTGAAGTGAGAATCTTGCACGATGCGCTGACCCGCGTCTGTCCACATATTCGCGACATACAGATCCGGCCGACCGTCGCCATCGTAATCAAACCAAGCCGCACTCATCCCCGGCCCAATGTCTTCCACCCGCGCTTCAGCCGCCTTGTCGCGAAAGCGTCCTTCGCGGTTGACATACAAATTCTTGCGGCCGAAATCGTTCGCGACATACAAATCCGGCCAACCGTCATCATTAAAATCGCACCACGCCGGCGCGAAACTGAAACGATTGTTGTTTTCGTTCATACCGGTTTCAGCGGTGCAGTCTTCGAAGAAACCGGCGCCTTCTGCTGTCAGCTTGTTGCGAAACAGAAAATTGGGCGGACCATTTTGTGCGTCGTGATAAGGCGATGCGTACGTGTATTGCGCCTCGCTTTGAAAATAGACGTAGCAGCACAAATACAGGTCTAACCTGCCATCCCGATCAAAATCGGCCGCTGCCATTCCCGTGAATCCGCCTTGCGGCAGCGTGGCAAATCGAAAAGCGTCCTTGCGCAATTGAAATTGAGTTCCTTGATTCACCAACAATACTGGCCCGCCGCTTCGCAACACCACTAGATCCTGCCGCCCGGTATTGCGTAGATCGAGAAATAGAGCGCAGGACGTGTCGTCTAAAATCTCAGCACCCCAGACGGCTGTAATATCATCCACCGTTCCGTTCTCGCGAAATTTGAAAAGCCGATTGGGTAATCCGCCCGGCTGGCAAATGTAAACTTCGTCTACGCCATCGCCATCGATATCGCCCACCGCGATGCCGTTGCTGCCATAAAGATCGATGCCCGTGGCTGGATCCAAGCGCGACCGCCAATAGGGCACGCCGCGTAGCAATTGTTCGCGGAACGCGGGAGCATGTTCGAACACCGCTTCAGTCACGTCCCGAAAAAAAGGCTTGGACGCGGATGCCACATGTTCTTCTATAGGTGAAAAATTCCCACTCTCGTGCCGCCAGAGCCCGACCCGGTAGAACAGCCTTCCATCCGACTCGCTGGCTACTTCGAAGCGAATGAGATTGCCAGGCAACGGGAAGAACGCGGCCCTTCGCACACGCCCCAGCGCCTCTACCCACAGGCGCCACTCGCGCGCAGCGCCTTCAAATATGCCTTCCGAGAGATCGGAAGCAACCTGCTTGTAGGATGTTGGCCCAATCGCGGCGTTCGCAAGGGTCTTCGATTCCAGCGCCGCGTGCAATGCGGCTTTGAGCGCTTGCGCCTCTTTCTCGCCCGCAAATTCGTCGTTTCCAGGTTCAATGAACTGCTTCAGCTTGAGGTAAGGAGGATCAGGATGGGTGCGCTCTTCTTTGGCTGCCTCCGTGCGTTCCGGCAGGCACGCAAGTGCCGCCGTGTAGATCAGAAACTCGCGCCGATTCACTTGCTAATTCTCCGTGATCTTCAGCGTCTGATCCGCCGCAGTCTTGCCGATCTTCTGCACCGTCCCGCTGGGCCAACGAAGCTCGATCCCATCCACCGCTGTTGCCGCACCTAAACCAAAATGCAGCGTGAACGAATTGTTCGAATAGAAACTGCCGCCGCTCATTACTTCATCTATCATCTTCCGACTGCCGACGGATATAATCGCGCGCGCCCCGATAGCGCTGCGGTTTGACTTGCTCCCGGTCAGAATCAAATTCAGGAAATGCCCACGTGGACCGCTATTCTTGAGCAGACTCGGCGTCTCATTCATGTTTACGATGACGATCTCCTGCCGCCCATCGCCATCCAAATCTCCCACCGCTAAACCGCGCGCAGGCCTCGGCGTCTGAAAGCCGGGACCCGCCTCAGCCGTCACATCTTTGAACTTCCCGTTTCCCAAATTGCGATAAAGAACGGTCGGCTGCAAATAGGTATCACCGAGCTGTTTGCCTTCCACCTCCGGATAAACATGTCCATTCGCGACAATTAAATCGCGCCAGCCATCATCATCCCCATCGACAAACGCCACACCCCAGCCCAAATATTGGCGCGCTTTTAAACCGCTCTCCCGTGACAGATCTGTGAAGAACTTGCCATCATCGTTGTGAAATAACGAAGTTAAGTCGCCCGAGAAATTTGTTTTTGCGATATCAAACCGCCCATCGCCATCGTAGTCGGCCACGGCCACACCCATTCCGGCCTGCAGCGCACCATCAAAATTAAACGCGACACCCGCTTCCGCACCCCGTTCTTCAAATGTTCCGTTGTGCAGATTGTGAAAGTACAGACTCGGCGTCATATCGCACGCGACGTAAATATCGGGCCAGCCATCATTGTCGAAATCAGCCGCCACCACAGCCAAACTATATCGGCCCCCTGGCTTTAGAAAGCCGGCAGCCTCACTCACATCGGTAAACGTCCCATCGCGATTATTGTGATAAAGAACGTTATGCGCCTTCGGTAATCCGCGCGGACCACACATCACGGGGATATTCTTCCACGAGCAGAAATCGCTTTGCCCAGGGTGCGGCGTCTTATCGAGATCAAGATCGACATAGTTGGCCACGACAAGATCGAGATAGCCATCGCGATCATAATCGACGAACGAGCAGCCTGAACCAAAGCGAACCCCTGTTGGCGGCAGATGCGCCTTCTCCGTCACATCTTCAAAGGTGCCGTCACCCCGGTTGCGGTAGAGAACGTTATGTCCGTAATAAGTGACCAGTAAATCCGGGTGCCCGTCGTTATCAAAGTCCCCGACGCAAACTCCCTGGCCCCAACCGGTGAAGTTAAATCCAGCAGCGGCCGCTACGTTCTTGAAATGGCCTTTGCCTTCGTTGTGATAAAGCTGCGGCGGTGACGGCGCGTTTGAGTTGAGCCGAGTGCCGTTCGTTATGAAAATATCGTTTCTGCCATCGCCGTCGTAGTCGAAGATGGCAACCCCGTTGCCAGTGGTTTCCAGAATATAATCCTTGCGGTCCGGGCCACCGAACACGTTCTTGACATCCAGTCCGGATTCAATAGCAACATCGGCGAAGTTTAGTTTGTAACGGTACACCTGCGCGGATGTCAGGGAGATCAGGGTGGTCAAAAAAATCGCCAAAGTTCGCCGCGACATCTGAGCAACAGCATAGCGCTCTCAGGCCGTCTGCAGACATTTTGGAGTTGCTACCGCACGTATATCTATCGTTATTTCAAGCACATAGACGGAAAATAAATCTCAGTGCCCTGACCCCCTAATACTCCGTTCTGACTGATTCTGAATACTCTAGAGGAAAACTAGTAAAAATCATTTGAAGTAAACGTTTACGTGTGATAGCATCTACTCCAGTTTGAGGTCTTTCCTTACTCAACGTTAGAGGGGTTTTACAAACATGCCACGTTGGCGTAATATTTTGCTAATTTTCTTCGCTCTGTTTGCGATGAGCAGCCTAGCTCTAGCACAGCGCGACTTAGGTACCGTTACAGGCACAATTACAGACGCGTCAGGGGCTGCGGTTCCTAACGCAAAAATCACAATCAGAGAAGATGCTACCGGTGTTTCTTACGACACCGTTAGCAACGAAACTGGAAACTTCACCCGGCCGGCTCTCACTCCTGGCACATACACCGTATCTGCTTCCGCTGCGGGCTTTCAAAAATCACAAGAAAGCAACGTGATCGTCACTCCTGGCGAACCCGTTGCCGTGAATTTGGCTTTAAAAATTGGTAATGCGTCTGAGACGGTAGAAGTCACCGCGTCGGCTCCGCTGCTGCAGACCGAGTCACCGTCGATTTCGCAGAACCTAACCTCGGCCCAGGTTTCTGAATTGCCACTGGGCGGACAAAGAACGTTTACATTTCTGGCACGTCTGTCTCCAGCGGTGGTTCCTGCTGAGAACGGTGCACGCGATTCACTCGGCGGCGGCTTCTCCGCTAACGGTGTGCGCTCAACGGGCGAAAACAACTTCCTGTTGAATGGTGTCGACAACAACGTTAACGTTATCGACTTCATCAATCAAACGTCGTTTGTTATCGGACCTTCGGTAGAAGCGATAGGCGACATGCAGATCATCACCAACGGCGCCAGTGCGGAGTATGGCCGCGCAGCCGGTGGCATTGTGGATCTCACGCTAAAATCCGGCACTAATCAAGTTCACGGTGTGGTGTTCGAAGTTTTGCAGAATACCCTATTGGATGCGAATCGCTGGGAAAACAATAGAACCGGCTTGGCGCGGCCCATTGTGAAGCAGAATCAGTTTGGCGGCGCCGCCGGCGGTCCAATCATTAAGAACAAGCTCTTCATGTTTGGCGACTATCAGGGAACTCGGATTGCGACTTCTGGTGGTGTTATTCAAAATTTGGGCTACGGTGGTTCTTATACGATTCCAAGTTCGGCGGAGCGTACAGGCAACTTTGCCGGCTTCCAACCGATATTTGATCCTACGACAACTGTTTGTACCAGCGGTTGCGTGGCGGGCTCCCTCACCGCGCTACCAGGCGCAAGCCCGACTTACACCCGCACTCCTTATGCCGGAAACCAGATCACTCCCACACAGATTGACCCGGTTGCGGCGAAACTGGCCGCGCTTTTTCCTGGCACAAACCACAACGGCGTGACGGCAGGCGGCTTGTTTCCCGCGGTCAACGATTACGTCTTTCAGTCGCCCGGGAAGCTCAACCAGGATCAAGGCGATGGCCGCGTGGACTACCACCTGAACGATGCGAACAGTATCTTTGGCTCGATCAGTTGGACGAATACGCAGAAAAATAGCGTGGTTCCTTTCCCCGGTGCGCTAGACGGCGGCAACTTCAACGGCAATAGCGAACAGGATTTGGGCCGCAACGGAAATCTAAGTTGGTCGCATATTTTCTCGCCCAGTCTAGTGAACGAAGCACGTGTCGGCTTCAGTCGATTGGTCACTGCGCGCACGGGAGCTAACGCAAATACCGATGAGTATAAAGCCTTCGGAATTGGCGGCTATGACCCCACCACAACCTTAAACGGCGGCCTTCCGTATATAAGCCTGGGTCGCTACTCTGAAATTGGCGGCGAAAACTGGCTGCCGACTAAGGAGTACAACAACGAGTGGGACTTGATCGACAACGTAACCCTGAACCGAGGAACGCACTCCATCAAGATGGGCGTTGAGTTCAGAGAACTTCACTTCCCATTCTTCCAAGTTCCGGAGCCGCACGGCGAACTGGATTTCGCCCGCACCGAAACTGCTTACCCGCAGACCACCGCTGCTAACGGGCCATACACAACTGCTAACTCCGGTGACGAATTCGCGTCGTTCTTGCTCGGAGCTATCGACTCAGACCAAATTTCGACGACGAACTTTATCTCGTCTACGAAGCAAGGCTATGCGGGCTACGTGCAGGACAACTGGAAAGCCACCCGCAAATTGACTCTGAATCTTGGCTTGCGCTGGGAATTGTTCTCGCCCATCGGCGAACAGTTCGGACGGCAATCTAACTTCGATTTGCAGAATCTGACGCTCTATATCCCTGCAGGTCCGAACTCTACGGCAGCGCTGCCACCGAACTTCAATGCGCCGGCTACTATCAACGGCGTCACATACCCGGCACTGTTCAAAACGCCCATCACGATCAGCCGCGGGCAGGTGAATAGCTACCTGATTCGTTGGGACAAACACGATTTTGGACCGCGTATGGGTTTTGCCTATAACGTTAAGGAAAAGACTGTCATACGTGGCTTCTACGGCATCTTCTACGGTGGCGAGGAAAACCAGGGTGGCAATCCGAACCGTGGCGAATCCGCGCCGTTTAACGAGTCTCCGCAATTCAACCGGCCGAACGGAGTTAACCAATTCCAGCCAGATCCATTGATGGCAAATGGCAGTCCCATCGGCGGACTTTCGGTAGGATTCCCTGCCAACCCGTTCAACGGGGCGCCGGTTTCATCACTGGCATTCCGTGAGCTCGCGCAGGATTTCGATAACGGAATGGTTCAGGAATGGAACCTCTCTGTCCAGCATGAATTGCCAGGGCAGATGGCTCTTGAAGTGGGCTTCCTTGGTAACCATCAATCGCATCAACTTTATCAACCGGATCAGAACACCGGTCAACTAGTCTTTACAGCCAACCCCGCGATCACCTCAACGAGTACTCGTCCATATCCCGATATCGGTGGGATCTCTGGAACCGCCAGCTTTGGTTTTGGAAACTATGACGCCATGACAGCCAAATTGTCAAAGCGTTTGAGTGACGGCTTGACGTTCCAAGTAGCATACACATATGGTCACGCTCTTGCCGATACGGGGACGACTCTTTCGGGTGCCACTGGCTTCTATCAGGTGGACAACGCTAACACGGCCCTTTCTTATTCCAGCGCGGCTTGGGATATACGGCATAACCTGGTTAGTTCTTTCAATTACGATTTGCCGTACGGTAAGGGCAAACGTTATGGAGCTAACATGAATAAGGTTGTCAACGCGGCCCTGGGTAATTGGCAGGTGAACGGCATTCTTTCGCTTCGCACCGGTCAGCCGTTCACACTTACTTCCAGCGGTTGCTTAGTGGTTAACGGCGGATGCGGGCCCGAACTGATTACCGGCAGTGCGAATGCGGCGCCCCCTGGAGGCCGTAATCCCAGCGAGTGGTTTAATGTCGCCAACTTCGGTGCAACTGGCACGCAGGGTCTAAGCGAAGGCAACGTGGGCTTACAGAGCAACACGGGTCCACCGACGCGTACTCTTGATTTCTCAATCTTCAAGGATTTCGCCTTTACCGAGCGATTTAAACTTGAGTTCCGTGCTGAGGGTACGAACGTAGCCAATACGCCGCAATTTAGTACGCCCAGCAACAGCCAAACGAGCGGTAACTTTGGCGCTATCACCAGCACTCAATCGGGTTCTGAAAGACACTTTCAGTTCCAGTTGAGAATGCGGTTCTAAACGGAGAGTAGTTTCTGAAGGAAGGCCGCCGAGCATCAAATGGGTGCTCGGCGGCCTTTCATTTTAGTAGGTTTAGTATTTGCTACTCCTTCTGTTCCTCCTTTTCGCGGCCAGCGATTCACCGACGCAAATCCTGCAAAGAGGATTAGCCGCGCTGCAACATGGTGATTTGGCGCAGGCCCGCAGCGCGTTTGAAGAAGTAGCCAAACGCGACCCGCAGAATGCTTTTGCCTGGGCATCGCTGGCCGAAACCTACGCGCGGCTCAAACAGCCGGCCGCCGCCGCCGATGCCGCTGGCAAAGCAGAGCAGTTCGGCGCCGATAATCCTGTGATTGACCACGCGCTTGCCATGTATTTCAGCAAGACCGGTGAGTTTCGGCACGCCGCGGAGTTGGAACAAAAGTTCGCTGCGAGTCCACGTTCCGATGCCGAAGCTCAACAGCGAGTCGCGAATCTTTTGCTAAACGCCGGGGATCTACCGGCAGCTTCGCATGCCGCGGAGAAGGCCGTTGCGCAACACCCGTCCCCTGCCGCCGAAAACGTCTTAGGCCGGACATTGCTCGCCCAAGGAAAGACAATGGAAGGCGAGGCGCACTTGAACGCAGCCTGGCAAGACGCCCAAACAGATCCGCACATTGCCTTTGACTATGTGCAGGCGCTGCTACGGCAAGAAAACTTCGACAAGGCGTCGGAAGTACTCACCACTGCTCTCGAATCGAGCCCAAACGATGTCCAACTGCTCTTGGCCCTGGGCGTCGTCCGTTATGGGCAAAGACGCTTTAACGACGCGATAACGGCATTTCTGAAGGTTATTCAGACCGATCCGCAAGTAGAACAGCCGTATGTGTTCCTGGGCGAGATGTTGGACCAGGCGGGAGATCATTTGGCGGAGATCACGCGTGCGTGCGAGAAGTGGTCCGCCCGAAACCCAAAGAATGCGCTGGGGCCGTTGTTGGTGGCGAAGGCTCGGCTAGCGAGTGACTCAAAGGACGCGACCGTCGAAGCATTGTTGCGGCGTTCGCTTGTGCTGGATGGAAAGAATTGGGAGGCGCATTACGAACTCGGAGTGTTGCTGGAGGGAAGGCGCGATTGGGCCGGTGCCGCGACAGAGTTGAAGCGGGCGGCTGAGTTGGATGAAAAGCAGGCGATGCCCCATTATCATTTAGCGCGCGTGTATGACCGGCTAGGGAATGCGGAAGGCGCTAAGGCGGAGCGGGAATTGCATGAGAAGCTGACAGGCAGCCACAAATAGGGCTTGTCATGCAATGCCATCAATGCTATCATTGGTTCAGGTAATTAAACATGGCTTCCGCAACCGCAGCGCTCACGATCAGAAAATTAGAAGAAACCGTTAAGAGCAAACTGCGGGTGCAGGCAGCGGAACATGGAAGGTCTATGGAAGAAGAAGCACGCGAAATTCTGAAAAGCGCCCTTAGTAAATCGGCCGCTGAGCCGAAAGATTTAGCCGCTTCGGTGCGGCGGCGATTTGCGGCAATCGGCGGCGTAGACCTGCCCATCGCCGAGCGTGAAGCCATTCGGCCCGCGCCTGACTTTCGTAAATGATTATTCTTGATACGAACGTCGTATCGGAAATCATCAGACCCACGCCGTCGGAGCAAGTTCTTGAGTGGATCTCATCGCAGCCGGCTCTGTTGCTTTACACAACCGCCATTACCCAGGCCGAGATGCTGTACGGCATGGAAATTCTGACCAAGGGTAAGAAGAAAAAGGCGTTGGAGGCGGCGCTGAATGGCATGTTTGAAGAAGACTTCCGCAATCGTGTCTTGGCTTTTGATTCGAGTTGCGCCAAGCCTTATTCCGAGATCGTATCTGGCCGGAAATCGTTAGGACGGCCCATTTCGCAGTTTGACGCGCAGATTGCAGCCATTGCGCGCAGCCGCAAATCTTTCCTCGCAACGCGGAACACGCCCGATTTCGCCGATTGCGGAATCAGGATCGTAAATCCCTGGGATTCAAAGGCCTAATGTTTCTCTCGCATATTTCAGGCAGGCAATAACATTTTGATCTTCCACTTTTAGTTGTTCTTCGCGCGTCAAATGCGAAATGCGCGGAAGAGGCTTGACGCTTTTGTGATTGTTCACGAAGCGCAGCGTCCGCGCCAAGGCGAGACCGTTCCGATCGGGAAACGTTGCCCAATATTTGTCTGTCAGGCAGGGCACTTTCAGCGGATCGCGCGTGATCATTTCGAGTGACCAGCGCGCATTGGGCCTAGCCTGCCGGACGAGGCGAATGGCACGCGGAAGATCGAGATAGCCATTTCCCAATAAGACCTCCGACATCAAGAAACCCTCTGCGTCGGTATCTACCGCCATATCTTTCAGGTGAGTTGTGACGACGTATGGAGCAAGTTTCTCGATCGTCTCCATGGGCTTGTCGTCGAGCAAAGAGATGTTGTTGCCAAAATCGAGACAAACGCCGAGATATTCGCTCGAATATTGTTTCATGATCGCCGCCACTTCGTCCGTGGTCCAATCTTTGTGATTCTCAAGACCGAGCGGGATCCTGTATTTCTCAAGCAGGGGTACCGCGGCAGCAATCGATTGTTTGCTCTCGTTTACATGTTGCTGCCAAGCTTCAAGTGTGGCGAAAGTCTCATAGCGGCGCGTTCCGAGACAGGCGGCACGCAGCGCGAGGGCGCCAACGTCACGCGCGTCTTTGAGTGCCTGTTCGAAAACGCTTGTGTCTGCTCCGTGTGGCATGGGAACCATGGCTTCTATGGACATGCCCAACTCTTCGGCCCTGCGCCGGATGCGCGAAATATCTGCTCGCGTCGTAGCTTCGCCCGCGATATCTCCATGCACACCAGCCTGTATTCCTGCCGCGCCGAGCGCATGACAGTGCTCCAAAAATTCGTATGTGTCTTTTGGGAACCAAACCCCCATGTAAGAAGTGGTAGATATGGCGAGTTTCGTTTGCGGCTGAGTCACTTTTTAACGGGATGATTTCTAAAGAAGGCAATGTTGATAATGGCGGAGATCAAACACAGAGCCGCCAAAGTATCCATCGCGAGGGCCGTGCTGTGATAGTGCGTACTCATGTAGCCGATGACCAACGGGCCAAATTGCCCGCCCAGATTGCCGATGGAATTGATGGTAGCGATTCCCGCTGCTGCTGCGGTGCCGGATAAATAAAGCGCGGGCAGAGACCAAAAACACGATGACGCCGAAACTACGCCCGCACAGGCGATCGACAGCGCAACTAAGCCCACAGCCCCTGAAATTCCCGGAATAGCTGAGAGCGCCAATCCCAACCCGCCCACGGCCACTGAAAGCGCGATGTGATAGCTGCGTTCACCGGTGCGGTCGGAATGACGGCCAATCAGAACCATAGCGATGGCCGTGAATCCCCAAGGGATCATGCTGAGGAGGCCGATGGTGAACTGATCTTTCGAAATGGTGTTTTTGATGATCTGCGGAAGCCAGAATTGCAAGCCATAATTACCGCTTACCGATCCGAAATAGATCAGGCAAAACAGCGCCACGTGAAACGCTTGCGTCGCAGCGCTGCGGCCCCCCACGCTGGCCTTTTTGTGCGCTTCGTCTTCTTCCAGGCGCTGGCAAATCAACGCGCGCTCCTCTGTGTTCAGCCAGGAAGATGTATGGGGGCCGTTCTCCAAGAACACCATTGATGCCACGCCCGCCAGTATTGACGGCACGGCTTCCAGCACAAAGAGCCATTGCCAACCATGCAGACCGGCTACATTATCGAAGCGTTTCATCAGCCATCCCGAGATCGGTCCAAAGATAAAACCGGAAAGAGGAATCGCCGTCATGAAAACGGCAACCATCTGCGCGCGATAACGGCCATTGAACCAGAACGTCAGATAAAGAATCACGCCCGGAAAGAAGCCCGATTCTACGATGCCTAGCAGGAAACGAATTCCATAGAACTGCCAGGTGCCGTGGACGAACATTGTGCATGCCGAAACCAGGCCCCAAACCATCATGATAGGCCCCAGCCACAGTTTGGCGCCGATCTTCTGCAACGCGATGTTGCAAGGAACTTGAAACAACAAATAGCCAATGAAAAAGATGCCTGAACCGACGCCAAACACCTCGTCGCTCATAGCCAGATCTTTCTTCATGTCCAACCCGGCAAAGCCAACGTTGACACGGTCGACGTAGGCGAAAATGTAGCACAGGAAGAGGAACGGCATCAGCCGCCAGATCACCTTGCTGTATGTGCGTTTCTCGAAATCTGGATGGACCGGTTGGGGCGTGCTGGCAGTTAATGGGTGGGTGCCTTGAGCCATAGCTAACGTTCCTTTTTGCGGGCGAGAGTCGGGTGCGTCACCGAGCCGTCCAGCCTCCATCAATCAGAATATCGGTGCCTGTTATGAAGGACGCTGAGTCGGAACAAAGAAAGCCAGCCAAGCTCCCTATGTCTTCCACTTTTCCCCAACGTCCCACCGGAATCTGCGCCACGAACTGCGTATTCAGTTCCGGATTGTTGACAATCGGCAGATTCATTTCCGTGGCAAAAGGTCCAGGGCTGATGCCGTTCACGGTAATCCCCTCCGTTGCCAGTTCGAGCGCCAAAGCGCGAATCAAACCAAGCACGGCGGCTTTACTGGCCGAGTACGCGGCCCGTTGCGGCAGCGATACATGGCTCATGATCGACGTCATACAAAGAATTCGCCCGTACCCCGTACCCTTCATATGCGGCACGAACCGCCGCGACATCAGAAACACACTCGTCAGATTGGTATTGATCACGCTCTGCCATTCATCCAGCGTAAAATCCGTGAGAGTCTTGCGCACGTTAATGCCGGCGTTGTTGATCAGAATCTGAATCTTCCCGATCTTGGCGGAAACTTCTTTCTCCAACTGGTCTACTTGCCCTTCGTTGCTGACATCGGCCACAAACACCTCCGCTGCGCCGCCGACAGTCTTGATCTCGCTCTGGACAGCGCCCAGTTTTGCCGCATCGCGCGAAACCAGCGCCACGGTTGCGCCCGCTGCGGAAAGCGCCAGCGCCATGGCCTTGCCCAAGCCTTTGCTCGCGCCGGTGATGAGGGCCGTCTTGCCCGATAGAGTTTGCGCCTGTGTAGAGTTTGACATTTTGGTGATGAAGTTCGGCCCTCAACATACTATCGCGCCCGGCTCACGCGCCCTCTCAGAAATTCTGGCGACGGTATAATTCAACCGTCGAAAGTTATGGAAACAGTAGCAATTAGCGGCATCTGGCGCGACCGGCCCGTCCTCATTACCGGAGCCACCGGACTCGTCGGCGGGTGGCTAACGAAGTGTCTGCTTGCCGCCGGCGCCGATGTCGTTTGCCTTGTACGCGATTGGATGCCTCAGTCGGAGGCCGTCCACAGCGGAGCGCTCGAAAGCACGAAAGTCGTTCGCGGAGACATCCAAGACCGCGCCGTTTTAGAACGAACCCTCGGCGAGTACGAGATTGACACCGTTTTCCACCTTGCCGCTCAGACCATCGTAGGAATAGCGAATCGGAATCCGATCTCGACATTCGAAAGCAACATCGCGGGGACCTGGAATGTCCTGGAGGCCTGTCGCCGATCCCCTTCGGTCAAAGCTGTCGTCGTCGCCTCTTCGGACAAAGCTTATGGCCATGGAGGCGGTCTGCCGTACGCGGAAGAGAATTCTCTCGCTGGCCGGCATCCTTATGATGTGAGTAAGTCGTGTGCGGATCTAATCGCCCAATCTTATGGCGCGACTTACGCTTTGCCCGTAGTTGTTACACGCTGCGGCAACTTCTACGGCGGGGGCGATCTGAATTGGAATCGTATCGTCCCCGGCACCATTCGCTCCATTCTCCACGGTGAAAGGCCCGTGATTCGCTCTGACGGTAAATCTATTCGCGATTACTTATATGTTGAAGATGGTGTTGCGGCCTATATGTTAATCGCCCAACAGTTGCTATCCTCCAACAATCAAGTATTCTGTGGGAAAGCTTACAATCTGTCGAACGAGCTGGCGGTAACAGTTTCGGACCTGGTTTCATTAATTCTCAACAAAATGAATTCGAGTCTTGAGCCTGATATCAAGAATCAAGTATCGAATGAGATAGCATGCCAGTCCTTGAATGCGGAACGCGCTCGAACGGAGTTGGGCTGGCGGCCCTTATTTACTCTCGAACAAGGGTTAACCGAAACGATTCACTGGTATCGCCAATTTTTCGGAGGGGTGGGAGATGACGTCGCCGGATAGCGTTCTCAGGAGACGCATTCTCGACTTAGTAGCTGAGTATCATCAGATCGCCCACGCGCGCAAACCGTTTGTGCCGGGCGAAAGTCCGATTCCCGTTTCAGGCCGGGTCTTCGATGCACAAGATGTTCAATCGCTTGTTGACTCGTCCCTGGATTTCTGGCTCACCACCGGACGTTTTGCCGAAGAATTTGAAAATCGCTTAGCGGCTTATTTTGGAGTTCGCGGGGCAACTCTTGTCAACTCCGGTTCCTCTGCCAATTTGCTCGCCGTCTCCGCTCTCACCTCGCCCAAGCTTGGGAGCCGCCGTCTCGTTCCCGGCGATGAGGTGATCACCTTGGCGGCCGGTTTTCCCACCACTGTCAATCCAATTGTCCAGAATGGCTTGGTCCCGGTATTCGTCGACGTAACAATCCCGACTTACAACATCGACGTCAAATTACTCGAAGGCGCAAAGTCTGACCGCACGCGCGCGTTGATTTTCGCGCATACCCTGGGCAATCCGTTCGACGCCGCCGCGGTCGTTGAATTCGCCCGCAAACACGATCTCTGGCTCATTGAAGATTGCTGCGACGCCGTAGGCGCCACCTTCGGCGGCAAGAATGTTGGCACTTTTGGCGACCTGGCCACTCTCAGTTTCTATCCAGCGCATCACATTACCACCGGTGAAGGCGGCTGCGTGCTAACAGAGAAGCCGCTACTGAAGACGATTGTCGAATCTTTCCGCGATTGGGGCCGCGATTGCTGGTGCGATCCAGGCAAAGAGAATACCTGTGGCAAACGCTTCGACTGGCAACTGGGCGGAATGCCTCGCGGTTACGACCACAAATATATGTACTCTCATCTTGGTTATAACCTCAAGATGACTGACATGCAAGCCGCCGTTGGCGTTTCGCAAATCGAAAAACTTCCAGAGTTCATCGCCAAGCGCCGCGCTAATTTCCAACTGCTCCGCCACGGTCTGAAGGATTTGGAGAATATCTTTATCCTTCCAGAGGCGACTCCCAATAGCGATCCAAGCTGGTTCGGATTTCCGTTGGCCATTCGGCGCGAAGCTCCGTTCAGCCGCAACCGTGTGATCGCATTTCTGGAGCAACGCAAGATTGCCACTCGGCTTCTGTTTGGTGGCAATCTTCTGCGCCAACCCGCCTATCGCGAAGTAAAGCATCGCGTAGCCGGTACACTCGCGAATACCGATTTCATCATGAACCAGGTTTTCTGGGTCGGAGTTTATCCGGGGCTGACAGCCGAAATGATCGCCTACATGTTAGATGCCTTTCATCACATGCCGATCACGGATTGGAAAACCTTGTGGGCGTAATGGCTCACACTTCCACAAAGTAATAACAAAGCATATGGCAAGCCATCATGTGCCCGTCTTCAATCCGGCCCATATGCGGTTCCGCCACATGAATTTGTAATTTCGCCAGCGGCCCCAGCTTTCCTCCGTCGCGCCCTGTCAGGGCGATCGTCTGGCAGCCGATCGAATTCGCATACGTCAGCGCACTCACTACATTCGGCGAATTGCCAGAACCGCTCAACGCCATCACCACGTCGCCTTCTTTCGCGAAATTCTTCAATTGCTCGGTGAAAATGCTTTCATAGCTGACGTCGTTCGAATACGCCGTAATCGTCGCCATCGAATCCGTCAGCGCCATAATCCGGAAACGCCCGCCGCGCGCGCTGGCGCACTTCAACATGTCACAAACGAAATGTGATGCCGTCGACGCGCTTCCCCCATTGCCGCAAACGAAGATTTGCCGGTCTTGATCTCGCGCTTCCTTCAAAATCTGAATGCCCTGCGCAATGCCAGCAAGATCGACGGTATCGATGGCTCGGAGCAGTTGGGACTTATATTCGCTTGCAAACACCGTGGGTGAAACCACGGCGACAGTTTCAGAAGACATACTTTATGCTACCGCCGGCAGGCGTCTCGCCTAATCCTTCGTTGGCAACAACTTCCGCACCGGTACAAACAAAACCGCTAGTGCGCACAATGAAGCGAACATTGTCACCACAAACGTTCGTGCCGCTTTCGAGATCCGCTTCAAAAAAGACATGCCGCCAATCCATTCATCGGCAATCGCTAAACCGTAGAGCAACCCTTGCACGGCCCAGGCGCCAATCATCACCCGCCGTGAGTGAAGCTGAAAACTTGTCACCGCGATTATGATCAGCGCAAACGGCAACAACAAGCGCGCCAGCTTATAAGAAAAATAGTGGAAGCGCATCCGATTCAGTGAACTGAGCAGGCCGTATTGCTTCATCACTTGATAGTCACCAGCCTGGGCCTTTAACGTCTCGCCGAATCCAGGCTCCTGGGGCGGGGAATCGTCAAAAACGGCCGCCATCGGCTCCACCACCACCCGATATCCACGGAGAAAAGCCGCCATTGCCACATATAAATCGTCAAGCAAAGTATCGCTGGGTATCCTGGGCATCAAAGGCCGCCGTATCGCATAGAATGGTCCGCCCGCGCCCAACATCGAATCCAAATCGGTTAATCGGGCCCCAAACCAGCCTTCGATATTTGCAAACAAGCTGAGATTCCGTTCCCCCGCGCTGTCCCCTCGCCCATGCATAATCACTTCGCCGCTGACTACACCTACGGCAGGGTCTGCGAAACACTTCATCATTTCGCGGACGCACCCCCGTTCCATGATTTGCCAGGCTTCGCTCAAAACCACAACGGAGCTTCGCGTCGCGGCCATTCCCGCGTTCAGTGCTGCCGTTTTGCTGCCACTCGCTAGCTCCAAAAGTCGTACGTCCCAGGCCGCGTATCCGCGCGCAATACTGTCAGTCTCATCCGTGCTTCCATTGGAGATCACGAGCACCTCCAGCAATTCCCTCGGATAATCCAAAACAAGAACGGAGTCCAACTTGTCGTGCAGATAGGCCTCGCCGTTCCGCACCGGAATGACGATTGCGACTGACGGTAGAAACTCACCCTTGCGAATAGGTTTGCGAAAAAAACGGGCCGAGATCTTCAGCAGAAGCGGATACCCGGCCACCACATAGAACAGCAAACCGCAACTTAGTGCGAACAAAACCCGCGGGAGTCCCATCATAAGCTTGGTTTCGGAGCCTCTTGCTGCAGCGTCGCTTCAAAGACGCGAGCGGCATACTCCCAGGAAAACTGGGATGAGACCATCTGAAATGCTTCTCTCGCGAGTTGTTCCCGCCGAGTCTGCGATGCGAGCAACTCTAAACAGCGCTCGGCAAACTCTTCAGGAGTGTCCGCCAAGTAAATGTTGCGTCCGTGCGTCACCGGAAGACCTTCCGCGCCAATGCTTGTAGAGACCACCGGCGTTTGCGCGGCCATGGCTTCAAAAATCTTAAGTCTTGTCCCTCCAAAAATACGGCTTGGAACGATCGAAACGGTGCCACCCCAAAAGTAAGGTCGAATGTCCGGCACTGTTCCCGTAACAAAAACTTTAGCATCGGCCCGCCCCATTTCCAAAATCCCGCTGCCCGGAGCACGACCCACCAAGCCCACAGTGCAATTAGGCCTTTTTTGCCGGATCAGCGGCAAAATCTGCCGCACAAAATAATTGCACGCATCTATATTGGGGAGCCAATCCATCGAACCCACGAATACCAAATCCGCCTTGTGTTCCGCTGGCGTATCCTTCGGCGGAATAAATGCCGCCACATCCACGCCAGTCGGCACTTCGGAAACGCGCGGCGCTTTATACAATGTGCGGAATCGCTCTGCATCCTGCCGGGAAACTGCCACCACGTGGGCCGATTGGCGGCAAACATCGCCTTCAAACCGCGCCATCCGATTACGCTGAATTCGGAAAAACGCTCGCGCTGGCGCGCTGTTGGCGTCTTGCAAATAGCGGTCCCACACCGTGGTCTCAATCTTATGCTCAAACAGCAACGCTTGGCTCAGGGCAGGAATATTGGGCGCGGCGAACAATAGATCGCAAACCAGCCGGTCAAAATTGCCCTTCTTGAGCAATTTCACGACTACGCTCTTCATAGTGTCTGATCGATAGCGGGTAGCCGCCAGCGGCAGTGGGTCCACCAAGTTTCCCAACGCTTGCATCGCGAACCAATACTTACCGCGCGCCGGCAAAGTGTGCGGTATCGGATAAGCTTGGCTGCAATATTCTGAACTCCTCTCCACGCTTACCGCGGTCGCTTCGTTTTCTAAAGCCACATAATGAATCTCGTGCCAGCGATGCAGATGGCGCAGCATCTCTAACGTCCGAATCTGCCCGCCTTGCCTAGCCGGATGCAGGAAATGAGGATTTACCCAAAGAATCTTCATCGCGCGTAAAGTCTACAGTATCCCCAATTTCTTATCGGCCCTGGAGTCAGTATCCCTTACGGTGCCGCGTGACCCCGTTACTAAGGCCTTTTGCTCTCGTCGGATGGACTTTCGCCTCGCCCCATTTTCAGTCACAAGTTTTGCAAAAACTATATTTCGTTTGGAATCAATGCTTTGCAGACATAAAACTGAAAACGCGCGAACCCGGTCCTTGAGACTGATCTCAGAAAGCGATGTTCGGTCTCGACTCCTGTGGGACAGGCGCGCGAGTTTTTCTTAAAGGATTTCAATTTTGTGAAGAAATACCAGTTAGCAAGTCTACTATGGCTCATTACGTCCATCTACGGCCAGAACTTGGTGGACATCCGGACGCAGACCAAGGACGTTGATTTCTCGGGCGCCGCCTCCACCATTCCGGCGCAGACCGGTACCGCGTTACCGGCAACCTGCAATACCGGAGCAATGTTTTTTAAAACCAATAATCCCGCTGGTCAAAACCTCTATAGCTGCGCGCCCGCAAATACCTGGACGCTCGTGGCCGGCTCTACCAATGGAACTGTCTCGTCGGCTACGACTGGGCAGTTTGGCTTCTACTCTGCGAGTGGCAGCACCATTGTTGGGCACACTCTCACGGCCAGTGATATACCGGCCTTGAATTACCAATTGCCGTTGACCTTTACCGGCAACGGCGCCAAAACTCCCAGTTCTACGGGAACTCTATTAAGTAATGATTGCGCCAAATGGGATCCAAATGGCAACATTATCGATGCCGGTAGCCCTTGCGCCGGCGTGATCACGGGCTCTGCCGGCCAGTTTGGATTCTATTCGGCTAGCGGCACAACTATCTCGCCCCATACCTTGGTGGCGAGTGACATACCGGCCTTAGCCTACCAATCTCCAATCACTTTCACAGGCAACGGTAGTAAGGCCGTGAGCTCCACCGGGACGCTCACTACCAACGATTGCACCAAATGGGATGCCAGTGGCAACGCTATCGACGCTGGCTTTCCTTGCGCAAGTATCGCGACCGGCACCGTCGGGCAATTCGCCTTCTACTCAGCAAGCGGCTCGGCGTTGACCGCTCACACCTTGTCTGCCTCTGACATTCCGGCGTTAAGTTATCAATCTATTCTGAGTTTCACCGGCACCGGAAGCAAGACAGTCTCTTCGACCGCTGCCGGCGTAAGCAACAATTGCGCCAAGTGGGATGCGAATGGAAACATTATCGATGCGGGCGCACCCTGCGGCACAGGAACGAGTGGTTCAAGCGCTTTCACATCGTTGTCTGGTGGTACGAACACCAGTGCAGCCATGGTCGTCGGCTCAGGTGCATCACTCTCATCAACCGGCACGGGCACAATTGCCGCCACGTCGGTACCGGCAAGCGGCGTGACAGGGCTTGCTCCTTCGGCCACCACGGACACTACCAACGCCAGTAACATCGCAAGCGGCACTTTATCCGCGGCTCGCCTTCCTAGCAGCGCCGTCACGACCAGCAGCGCCTTGGGCAACGGTTCGAAATACGTGACTGGAACCACCGTTGGCGTAAGCAACAATTGCGCCAAGTGGGATGCGAATGGAAACGTTATCGATGCGGGCGCGCCTTGCGGCACAGGAACGACTGGCGCAAGCGCTTTTCCTTCTTTGACGGGGGGTACGAACACAAGCGCCGCCCTAGTGGTTGGATCTGGAGCCTCACTGGCAACAACCGGCACCGGCACAATCGCCGCAACGTCGGTACCAGCTAGTGGCGTGACTGGGCTTGCTCCTTCGGCCACCACGGACACCACCAACGCGAGTAACATAGCCAGCGGCACTTTGTCGGCCGCTCGCCTTCCCGCAAGTGCCGTCACTACCAGCAGCGCTGCCGGAACTGGCTCGAAATATGCGACGGTAACGTCCCTCGGCGTAAGCAACGATTGCGCCAAATGGGACGCGAACGGCAACATTATCGATGCGGGCGCACCCTGCGGCACAGGAACAAGTGGCGCCAGCGCCTTTCCTTCTTTGACGGGGGGTACGAACACAAGCGCCGCCCTGCTGATCGGATCTGGAGCCTCACTGGCGACAACCGGCACCGGCACGATTGTCGCCACGTCGGTCCCAGCGAGTGGCGTGACTGGGCTTGCTCCTTCGGCAACCACCGACACTACCAACGCAAGCAACATAGCTAGCGGCACTTTATCGGCCGCTCGGCTTCCTAGCAGCGCCGTCACTACCAGCAGCGCTCTGGGCAACGGTTCGAAATACGTGACTGGAACCACCGCCGGCGTAAGCAACAATTGCGCCAAATGGGACGCGAACGGAAACATTGTTGATGCGGGTTTACCGTGTATCAACAGCGCTTTCCCCTCCTTGGCGGGAGGTACGAACACAAGCGCCGCCCTGTTGATCGGATCTGGAGCCTCACTGGCAACAACCGGCACCGGCACGATCGCCGCCACGTCGGTACCGGCCAGTGGCGTGACAGGGCTTGCTCCTTCAGCCACCACGGACACTACCAACGCAAGCAACATAGCTAGCGGCACTTTATCGGCCGCTCGCCTTCCCGCAAGCGCCGTAACTACCAGCAGCGCTGCCGGAACTGGTTCGAAATACGCGACAGTAACGTCCCTCGGCGTAAGCAATGATTGCGCCAAGTGGGATGCCAACGGCAACATTATCGATGCTGGCGCACCCTGTGGAACGGGCTCTACCGCTGGCACGGTAAACAGCGGGGCAACTGGCCAGTTCGCTTATTACACCGCCGCGGGTGCGGCCGTGAGTGGACACACGCTCGCTGCCTCCGACATTCCGAGCCTCAACTACGACGCGGCTGGAGCTGCGGCGGCCGTCCAATCGGCCAGCCTGCAAAAATCAAACAATCTGAGCGATATTGCGAATCCGGCAAACGCCCGGACAAACTTAGGGTTTATCTTCACCGGTAACGGCCAATCGACCGTCAGTTCCACCGCGCCCGGGGCTGGCGGCAATTGCGCCAAATGGGATGCGAACGGCAACCTTGTGGATGCTGGCTCACCCTGTGGAACGGGATCGGGCACCAGCGGCACAGCTTCATTCAATTCTTTGGCCGGCGGCACAAATACTAGCGCCGCCATGGTCATTGGCTCTGGTGCATCGCTTTCAGCAAGCGGCACCGGCTCCATAGCGGCGACATCAGTACCGGCTAGCGGCGTGACGGGACTGGCTGCTTCGGCAACCACCGACACCACCAATGCCGGCAATATCTCAAGCGGTACGCTATCCGCCGCGCGCCTTCCGAGCACTGTTATCACATCCAGCATCGCGTCGGGAAACGGTTCGAAATATGCAAGCGCAACGGTCGCTGGCGTTAGCAACGATTGTGCCAAGTGGGATGCCAACGGCAACATTGTGGACGCAGGCGCACCCTGCGGCACCAGTAGTGGCGGTTCTTCCCTCTCAACCCCATCTTCCACAACGGTCAGCAACATACCTCAGTACAGCAACACCAGCGGTACCGCGTTATCCACTGGCTTGGGTCTTGTTACAACGGTAGGCAATCCGGGTCTCGATACCAACGTGCCTAGTGAAAAGGCAATTCGCACGGCCATTGCCGCTGTTTCCGTCGCCTCGGGCTCACTCCCGTCGCAAACTGGATCGGCGGGCTATTTGGTATCGAATGGCACTTCTGCGAACTGGGGTGATCTTGTCACGGGTCCTAGCGGCGCTCTCTGCGCCGGAACACAGTGTTCGAGCGGTACCCCCGGTATCGTAGACATCGTCACATCTGTTGTTCCCCGCTTGGCCGCGGCCAATACTTTCACCGGCGTGAACAAGTTTCAACAACTGCAAGTGACTATCTATACTGTCGCTACTCTCCCCACCTGCAACTCAAGCTTTGAAGGTCAAATGGAAGGCGTCAGTGACGCCGTCTCTCCTTCTTACTTAGCCACGGTTACGGGAGGTGGGTCAGTTCACACGCCCGTGTATTGCAACGGCACGTCGTGGGTCGCTCACTAAACGACACCTGCCCCCTGGGGGCCTGATATAGAGGCGGCGGATATTTTCGCCGCCTCTATTAAATCCTTCCAAACTTTGCCACCGCCTCCCGAATCGAGCGGTACTTCTCAATCATCGGCAGCGTGCCATGCTCTGTCTCGTCTAACTGCTGCGCCTTTTTCAAAACCTCAGCCGCCTTCTCCATCGGTACCACCACCACGCCATCCATATCGGCAGTAACGATATCGCCCGCCCGCACATCCACGCCAGCGCACTTCACCGGCACATTCTTTCCGGCAAATCGATAATGGTTCACCGTTGTTGATGGCGCCACCCCTCTGCTGAAAACCGGAAACTGAATTTTCGCCAACTGCGGCGTATCCCTCACACTCGCATCAATCACCGCGCCCGCCAGCCCGCGCGCTTTCATCGCCGTACCCATCAACCCGCCAATGCCCGCATAGTCCAGCCCATCTTCCACCACCATCACGTAAACCGATCCCGCCGGCGCTTCATCAATCGCATCCAGCATTCCCGACAAAGCCTTCGATCCGTCGTGATGTTCCTCCTTCTTCAGCATCACCGTCACCGCCGGCCCCACAAACTTCGCCATTCCCAGCGGCCGCATGTCGTGATACATGTATGCCTTCGTTCCATACAACTGCTCCATCGCATCCGCCACCGATGCCACTTCCACAATCCGAAAGCCGTCCAGCAACTCGTCCATCGGGCTCGCCGGAGTTCGCGCACCCTTAAACGCCGCCACCACAAGCAGCGTGCTCACAATCAAACCAACGCCTAGAATCTTCTTCATGGTCTAGCCGGTCCCTTTTCTTGAAATTTCCAACCACCCATCTCATCAAGGAATGCCACCACCCCTTGCGCCGCCGCTTCCAGAAACTGCGTGCCCTTTTCCGCGCTAGCTTCTTCCGGCGTTCCAATCACTCCGTTGTGTGATAACTCATCAAACTCATTCATCAAGTAATATGGCGCCGGATGCAACATATCATTCACCCGATACCCCATATGCGGCCCCGGTCCGCCTCGCTCGGCTTTCCTCATATCCACCAGGTTCGGATTCTCGGCCAACAGAATCGACGTCTCCATCTCACACGCATGTCCCATGCCGCCCGCAGGAGTTGTCCGAATCTCGGTAAAGCGCGCCGCCGCTAAATTCCAATACGGCGCGTACGCAATATACAAATCGCGCATCTCCTCAAACTCACTCTTCAATTCCCGCAACGCCGCCTTGCACGGAATATCGTTCCCGCCATGCCCATTCATGAGAAAAATCTTACGCGCGCCGATTCCGATCAATGAACGGCACATACCGCAAATCATATCCATATAAGGCTTCAGATCGAGACTAACCGAACCAAATCTTCTATGATGCGGCGAATGCCCCAACCACTGCACCGGCAGCATCACAATTTTGTCGGTCCTCAGTTTCTCTACCTGTTCCGCCACATGCGAAATGATGATCGAATCCGTGAAGACTGGTAGGTGGTGCCCATGCTGTTCGAGCGAACCCAGCGGCACTACAAAAATCCGACTCGCCAAATCCTTCAGCTCCGGCCAGCGTGCATTCTGTAAAAGCATTTCTCAAACCACTTGATACTTAACCGCTAACGCCGGCGTCTCCACCCGCACGGAACCCTGTTTCTTCGAGTCCAAACAACTCTCCAACATCCCGCTTGTCAGCAGCGTTCGCTCAATCGGATACGGCGCCTTCCCTGTCATAAACATCTCTTCAATCTTCTGCACCAAACGCGCCGAGTAAGTCACATTCGGTATCGGGGTCAGCAGAAACTGCGTCGAAACATTGCCCACCCCACGTACCGTCGACGCAAAATTGAAGTCCTTCACCGCTCCATCCAACATCAACATCGTCGCGCGAAACCCGTCGCGGTATTCAATCATGTACGCGGCCGGATTCTTCACCAGTCCCGGCAACACCCCGTCTCCAACCATGTCCTGCGTCCTGCCATCTAGATCGCTAAACCCCAGTGGCGTATCGCTTCTCGAGAGCGCCGAACTCAACAGCGCCTTCGAAATCTTTCCGCTATCCAGCGCCTTCCAAACCTCATCCCCCACCAGCATCTGCACGGCTTTCACGCCCGTCTCGCCACCGCGCCGCCGCTCTACCATGCACTGCAATCCTTCCATCGCATGAAAATCCATCGCGTCCGATCCGCCTTCTCCCACCATCACGGCATCTTCTATCGATGCTCCCAACGGAATCGCCACCTCCGGCAACCGCCAAGTCACTGGGATCGAGGAACCTCCCAACATCGGGAATCCCATGGCGTGCGCCGTCCGTACCATCTTGCTCGCCTTCTCAAAGCTGTAGGAAAGATGCTTGTCGTTATAAACCGGCACAACCCTCTTGCTAGCCTTGAACACCGCCACGCATTGCTGAAAAAATTCATAACGCGGATACAACTTCTGCCCTTTATCGTTCGAAGCGTACTCGCCGTGCTCCCCCACAATCAGCACCGCATCGCAGGCCAGGGTCTTCCCGCCGCAACACAGCGCTTCGGCAATCGTCGGATACACGCTGAAGCCAAACTCCTTCGCGCGCGCCTCGCTCAGATCGCCTTCCGGCTTCTGATCCACATAGAGCGAAACCACCTTCACATTCGGCTGATGCCACTCTCCATCAATCGGATACCCAATCAGAAACCGATCGCCAATGTGCTGCCCATGCGAAAGATATTTGTAGATGGTCGTGACAATGGCCACCCGCACCGGCGCCCGGCCCGCCGCCATCGCCTTTAACGAAATCGCCGCTCCCGCGGCCGTACCTAGAAATTCTCGTCGTGTGGTCAGCATTAGGTTCTCTCAAACACCGATTCTTTCTGAGCCTGATACCCAAATTCCAAATGCGGCGTCTCCAACTTCGCCCCGCCCGCATACAAACTATCTACCCCAATCGCCGTCAGCCCTGTCGTCAGCAGCGTCCTCTCAATCGGATACGGCGATTTCCCCGTCTCAAACAACTTCTCCATATTCCAAGCCAAAGGGCTAAAGAAAGTCGCCAGCGTCGTCCGCCCATCGGGCATTGGCAAATAAAGCTGGGTCGAAACAATCTTTGATGGATTGTCCAGCCGTGCTGCAAAATTGAAATCCTTCACCAACCCATTCATCAGCATCATGGTGCAGCGCAGCCCATCGTTGTGTTCGTACGTATAAGCCACCGGATCCTTTGCCAGCGTCTTCATCTCCTCCATCGTCGGCATCATGTCGTTGAACCCCTCGCGCGCCGGCGTCAAAGTATGGCTCCGGCAAAGCGCCGCAGTCATGAGATCTCGCGACCACACCCCATCCGCCATCGCCTTCCAAAAAGCGTCTCCGCGATAGGCCTGCAGCCACTTCACCCCAGTCTCGCCACCCTTGCGCCGCTCCACCATGCACTGAATACTCTCCAGCCCATGAAAATCGTAACTATCCACGCCGCCATAACAAACACAAACTGCCTCGCGAATCTTCGACCCAAGTGGCATCTCAAACTTTGGAATTCTCCACGTCACCGGCAAACTCGACCCCGCCATAAACCCGAAGTTCATAGCCTTTGCCGTGTCGTACATCTCTTTCGCCCATTCCCACTTCCACGAAAGATGCTTGTCATTGAACAGCGGCACGCTCCGCCCGCTCTTCTGATAAACGTCTACGATCTGTTTGAAAAATTGATAGCGCGGATATTGCACCTGTCCCTTCTCCGTCTTCTGATAGGTGCCATGCTCTCCCACAAAAATCACTCCGTCCACCGCCAACTTCCCGGTACCGAGTGTCAGCGCGCCTTCAATCGTGGGATAAAGCGTAAGCCAAGTGTGTCGTTGCGCGCGCTCTTTGCTCAAATCGTCCGCGCCTACCTGATCTACATACATCCCAACCAAATCGAACGGCGGGTGATGGTATGCACCATTCCACCCGTAGCCTTCCAGAAATCGGTCGGCTATATGTTGCCCGTGTGAATACTTCCGATAAACCGTAATAACGGCGGCAAGTTTTTTATTTGGCATGGCAGCGTCTTCCTTACGCCATCCTAATCTTCTTCACATCGATCTTGTCATCGGCAAACATGCCCAACTGCAGCATGCCCGCAATCTCAATGTGTTCCACCTGCGCATTCAAATAATGGCTCTCGTTATCCGGCTTCGAAAGCGCAATGCTCGTCATCCCCACTTCCGCCCGCTTCGCATCAATCACCTTTAACCCCGTTTTATCCAGCGCCACCGGGTCGGTGCCAAAGAACATCGTCTTCGGCTCCCACATAAACCGCGGCTTCCCGGGAGGCCCTCCGTGATACGACGCCTTCACCGCATCCACAATATGCAGCACGAACTTCTCCCGAAACACCGGCAAACTCACCACCGACGGGATAAAAATGCCGCAAGCATTGTTGGTCGGCGTCAAATGACTCCGATTCACATTGTTCACGCAGCCGTGCGACATGTTCTTCAACGTAATCGTCACCCCGGCCGATTGGTGATGCTTCAACACCGGCAGGTTGATGACCTTGTTCACCTGCTGCGTCACAATCTTTGCCACATAAGACCGCCGCACATGCATGTCCGTCGGGCTGTCTTTCGGTTTGATCAGAGCCATCTCCATGTAGTGCCGCTCATCATAGCCGCCCATGTCCAACTGCATCTCGCTATAGGCGTGCGAAGCCGCGTCGAACCGCACACCCTCTGGCAGCCACCCTGGAATGCCTGCGATCTCTGCCTCTTCCCGGTAGCGGTTGAATACAATAATGTTCGAGTTGCTTACGCCCGCTGCATTCAAACCCTCAATCACCGAGCGCAACACCGACGCATCCGACGACAACTTCGGACCTCCCACCGGACTCACCTTCAGCCCCACCACATCGCCCTTTTCAAAAAATGTCCGCCACGCGTCCTGCCAAGATGGAGCCTCCGTCAGCTCCGTCATCCCTCGCTGAACCATTCCTCGCACAGTCTCTTTTTGATAAACGTCGGCAATAATCGAACCCGGGTGTTCCACTGCAATCACACGCCCCGGATAAGGCCCCGGTATGCCCAAATTCTTGGCCACCGTTGAGGCCTTACTCTGCGACAAGGTCGCCGTTGCTGCGGCCGCCATAAAGGACTTTTGAAGGAACTCTCTACGATTTGTGCTCACGCTCACCTCTTGTTGAAAGTAGCATTTTTGCCTATAGTGTGGTATCCATATTCAACATGCTACTCACCGCGTTCACAATATTTCACGTCCTTCTCAGTTTGATAGGAATTGTCGCCGGCATCATCGTCTTATATGGATGGATCAAAGATAAGTCCTTCGAACAACTCACGACAATCTTCCTCATCACCACTGTTGCTACCAGCGTCACTGGCTTCTTCTTTCCTTTCCATGGAGTCACTCCTGGAATCATCCTCGGCGTCATCTCCCTGATTGTGTTGGCCGCTGCCTACGCTACCCGCCGCAAAAGCGACTGGCGCCGCACTTTCGTCATAACCTCTACGCTCGCGCTCTTCTTTAACTTCTTCGTGCTGATCGCCCAGTCGTTCCAGAAAGTGCCGTTCCTCAAGTCCCTCGCGCCCACCGGGACTGAACCGCCCTTCAAGATCGCCGTGGTCCTCGCGCTAGTTTTGTTCGCGGTCGGTGGCGTGCTCGCCGTTCGTAAACAAGGCTCCAAATCCAAGTTCATGACAGCAGCCGGCTGAAATCTCGATCAGCTTTTCTCGCTCTCCACAAACATCTTCAATCTCCCGAGCGCGCCCTCCCACGCGTTGCCCACACTCTCCAAATATTCCTTCATCTCCCAAATCGGCACCGGATCCAAATCAAACAAGCGTTCCCTCCCGGCTCTCCTCGCATGCACAATCTGTGCCTTCTCCAAAACCCGCAAATGTTTCGTCACCGCTTGCCGGGTCAACTTTGTTCCTTCCGTCAACTCCGCAATCGATGGCCGCCGTCCTTCACACAACTTTGCCAACAGCAAAAGCCGTGTCTCATCTCCGAGCGCCGCAAACACTTCGGCCGCCGCGCTTCGCGAGCTATGCCGTTTTATCGACATAGGCTTTGATGTTTCCCATCTGCTGTTGCCATCCGCTTTCATTCCTCAGCAACGCAATCTCCTGCCGGCCGCTGGGAAGTTTCTCGAACCCGGACTCGGTTACCGTCACGAGCGTCCCGCTGGCTGTCTCCGCCAGCCGAAACTCCACCAGCGTCGGGGTTTCTTTCGAATAATCCATCTTCGGATCAGTCGCGTTTGGATGCCACGTATAGGAAAAATAATTCTCCGGCTCAATCGTCTTCACAAAAAGCTCCATCCGCAGATGCTCATATCCCGGCCACGTCAGTTGCCCGCTGACCGGCTGGCCTGCCACAAAAGGTCCCTCCAACTTCACCCGGAACCATTCGCCAAATTCTTTAGAATCCGTTAACGCCCGCCAAACCCTCGTTACCGGCGCCGCAATCTCAATCTGTTTCTCAATACGGTTGTTCATTTAAGCAACCTCCTGGTTGCATATTAAGAAACAGAATGCCGCGGCTGTTTTAGAAACGCAACCCAAAAGTTGCATAAAATTGGGTCGAAAAATAAAACTTGCCCAAGATGAAACATTTGGCCCCCAACCGTTACTATCCATCCAGAAAGCAAAGCAATTTGAGATCGCCCAATGAAACCGCCAAACGCATCAGCCACGATTGCTGTGCTCATGCTCGCCACCACGAGCCTGGCTGCCACAACCCTCAGTCCCGATTGTGAGGCAACCAATCGTAAGGCGCTATCCGTTTTAGCCGATCAACACGTTGCCGAAGCGGAGGCGCAGCTCACTCAGTTTGTTTCGCAAATGAACTCCACCGGCGACACCCTTTGCCTGGGTGTCACACTCGGCAGTTTGACCTCTGTATACGAACGCGCGGGCCGGCTGGATCTTGCGGAGCAGTCCGGCACTCGCGCGATGAACCTGCTGGCGCAAACTGTACCATCGAACTCTCCCGCGTGGCGCCAGCCGCTCTTACTTCTCGCCAAGTTGGCGATCGAACGAGGTCAATTCAGCAAAGCCACCAGCCTGCTATCCCGCGTTGAATTGTTACCGGAGCCGACCCACGCCGATCAAGCGCTGTTGGAAGGTCTGAAAGCGATCTTGCTGGTTGAGGCGGGAAGCCTCGCCCAAGCAGAATCCACGTACAAACGCTCGATCGCCGAGCGGGATTTGGCCGGCCAAGGAGCGACAAAAGACATCGCCCCTGAGCTATGTAACCTGGCCGTTTTGTATCTAAAGGAGAATCGAGCGTCCGAAGCCTTGCCGCTCCTCGAGCGAGCCCTGCGCATCGAAGACAATTCGCGCTATGATCCCGACGCGCACGTTAAGACGCTATTCGAGCTGGCAGTCGCTCATTCGATAACGAAAAATAGCAAGGAAGCCAACAGTTATTTCCTTCGTGCCATAGATCTTCTCGACACTCTGCCTCCCACCCTTCGTCCCGATATCGGCCGTAACGTTTACCTGTTTTACTCGTCCTTCCTGCGAGAGACCGGCCGCAAGCGCGAAGCAAAAGCCCTCAACAAGGAAGCCTACGCACGCTTTGGCCCCGATCCTTCAACCATGACGGTAGGGATCAACAGCCTATTGGCAAAGGACCGCTAAGCACAGAGTTGAAAACGTCTTATAATCATGGATGTGAAGCCGATTATCATAGAGAACCCGATCCGCACTCCCGAAGAAATGGCCGAAATACTCGGCGTTAGCCTCGACCGTGTGGAGGCCGTTCGTCGCATCATGAACGCGCCAGTTCGGCGGAAAAAGTCGGTCGTGGCGGGCAAAACGGTTGGAACAGCGTCTCTAAAGAAATCCTCACCCTCAGAGGGCCGAGCTGCCAAAAAGCAATAACGTGCCCGCAAAGCGCACCAGATCGGTATTCCTCAATATTCCCTACGACGCTGCTTTCGAAACCCTGTACCTTGCTTACATTGTCGGCCTGACACAGCTTGGGCTTCGGGTCAACGCCGCTATATCGGTTCCAAGTCAAGGCCGTCTTAACACCATCATCCGATTGATTGAACAATCCGATTCCTCTATCCATGATCTGTCGCGCATCGAAACGGCAGGCGGCATTCCAAGGTTCAATATGCCCGTCGAACTTGGCCTTGCTCTCTATCGCTCCTACGTCACCGGGGGCAAACACCAGGTTTCTATCTTTGAGACTAAACGGTACCGCGCCCAGCGATCAACCAGCGACGTAAACGGCATCGATCCGCAAATTCACAACGGGACACCGAAAGGGGTCATGAGCGGGCTGCGCAACATCTTCAGTCACGATGGCGATGTCACAACCGTCCCTGAAATGCTCTTGTGCCTTGAGGCCGTGAAGACGCGACTCCCGGAGCTGCGCAGGAATTCTGGAAGCAGATCGCTGTTTGAGACCGCAATCTTTCAGGATCTCGTGTTTGCCGCGCTGGCCGAATCGCAGAAGCTCATCGCAAGCCGTATTTAAGGATTGATCCCAGCCTAATCTACTCCTCTCCCACAAAAGCGTATACCGCCTAAGCCATTTTCCGCCGATAGGCCATCTGATGACCAACTCGCGCTATGGCCCCCTCCTTTGCGCCGAGATCGTCTACGGTCTGCTCTTCATGGCGGAAATCTCCCTTTGCGTTTCCACCACCGGCCGTCATCTTATCTACCCCTTAGACGACACCTATATAACGATGGCAATGGCGAAGCATTTCGCCGAGCACGGTGTATGGGGAGTCACCCCTTACGCCTTCACCTCAGCCACATCGACGCCGCTATATGTCCTGCTCGTCGCAATCGCTTATCGGCTGACGGTGGTCAGCGAATGGTGGCCCTTGCTGCTGGCTTTCCTTTCAGGCGCTTCCGCGATTGTGATAGCCGATCGCATTTTGTCCGCATGTTCCCAAGCCAAGCTTACGGCGCTCTTGGCAGTTGTCGTCCTCACGCCCATGGCTACCATGGCTCACCTCGGCATGGAACACACGCTTCACATCGCGCTCGCGTTACTTTTTGCCTGGCGCGCCGCTGCTGCGATTAGCAATCAAAGACGCTTTGGCTCTTGGTCCTGCTCACGCCCCTGCTAGTGATGACACGGTTTGAAGGTCTGTTTCTGGTGGCGACTTGCACGCTACTGCTATTGATGCGGCGCTCGTTTCTGCTAGCCGCAAGCATCCTTGCCGCCGCCGCGCTCCCGGTTACTGTGTACGGATTGCTCGCGCTTGCCCATGGTTGGTTTTCTTGCCGAACTCCGTCATGTTGAAAGGTGCCGGAATGGGAACCTCTTGGTTTTTCTTCCCTAGTGACGCTGATGTTCCGCCCGTTCATCGTCCCCCATCTTCCGCCGCATTTGATCGGCATACTCGGCGCCTTGCTTTTTACTTTATGGGCCACCAGAACGGCCCCGCCATGGTCTCGAAGCAGAGTACTTCTTTGGCTGAGTTTGCTCGCCCTGCTCGCGCATGTGACATTGGCCGATGTTGGCTGGATCTTCCGCTATGAGGCCTATCTCATCGCGCTTTCGATTGTGAGCCTGGCCGCAGCGTTGCCGCTGAGGAAGGCGGCTTATTGCGTAATCGTCGTCGCAATGGCTATTTTGCTCGTGAGGTCAGTTCGAGCCTTTGCGGAGATGCCTTCCATCACGGCAGGAATTTACTCGCAGCAGTATCAGATGGTCAGCTTTGTGGAGCGCTATTACCAGTCGGCGTCAGTGGCTGCGAACGATATCGGCGCCATCAATTACAAGGCAGATCTGCACCTGTTCGACCTGGCAGGTTTGGCCGATCCGGAGATTCTTCGCCTCAAGCGCCGCAAGCAGTACACCACCGCCGCGATTGAAACCGGAGCGATCACGCGAGGGGCTGAGATCGCCATCGTTTACGACGACTGGTTTTCCGACCGCAAACCCGCCGTGTTCGGCGGCCCTTCGCTGCCACCTACCTGGATACGCGTCGCCCGCTGGCGCACGCTCCACGGCGAACATTTAGGTAGCGATACCGTCAGCTTCTACGCAGTACGCCCTGACCAAGCGGACCCACTGCTCGAAAACCTGAATCATTTCGCCACCGACATCCCCGCCACCGTCACAGTCTTAAACCGCTAGCCCAAAGCCCCTTTTGGGGCGGCCAATCCTGGCTGCAAGCCGCCTTTCAGGCGGCCTTTTTTCGAGTCACAAATCTTCGAAATAAATCTTCTCCCATCCAATCAACCACTTGCGCGCAGTTTCTTCAAACTTGAGATTCACTCCAAGCTAACTTTGAATCGTTTGAGCGTCGTCTGCAAACAAATTCATTTACCAACTGGAGATCAATATGTCATCCCAACTACAACAAGAAGCTTCCCGCATCAACGGCGCAAAAAGTCACGGGGCGTTATCACCAGAGACCCAAGCCATCTGTTCAAAGAACTCCCTCAAACACGGCCTAACCGCCAAAACACTCTCTCTCACCGAAGAAGAACGTGAAGATTACACCAACCTCGTCAATATCACCTTCAACCACTATCGGCCTATCAGCAGCATGGAAAAACACGTTATCCAGTCCGTTGCGGATTTGGAATGGAAAATTGTAAAGGCTGAAATCTACGAAGCCGGCATCCTCGCAAACGGCCGCATGTCTAATCGGGAAGACCTCAAAGACGTCGAACCCCCAGAACACCATTACCTCATCATCGAAGGTCTCATCTATCAGACCTACGCGAAAGTTCTGCAGAACCTCACCCTCCAGCGCTCCCGTATCCAGCGCGATCTCGAACGCCGCATCAAGCAATTCGAAGCCATGCGCGCCGAACGGGAAGTCGTCGACGTCGCTCAGCGCAACATCGCCGTCGCCAGCCTGAAAGGCGAACACACCGATAAAAGACCCGTGCACCCCAGCGTCGGGTCCGTTTTTTCACGCGACTACCTTTTAGCCCGCATGCAGTTCGAAGAAGTCGTCAGAAAGGAGGATAAAAAGAACATGGACCTCAAATTAGCCATCTTCGACCGAACCTGGGGATGCAAATCCCTCCAGTTCCGTCCCTAAACGATGCGAAACGGCCTCTAAAAAACAAATGAACGTCATGCCAAAACTCGAAGTGTGCCCAAACTCTGATTCCCATCTTTTCGATATACTCAACACAAAGC
>Ga0302319_10002427_pt1 | contig 40275 bp, 35 predicted proteins | sample Bog_T0_2_FD_203319 | JGI IMG/M metagenome (GOLD analysis project Ga0302319, IMG submission 203319) | Peat permafrost microbial communities from Stordalen Mire near Abisko, Sweden - Bog_T0_2 | ecosystem: Environmental > Terrestrial > Soil > Wetlands > Peat | place: Sweden: Abisko, Stordalen Mire... | reverse complement strand
ACTATCTTCATGTCCTTTCTACCCCGTCTGTGGAGGCGCGTCCAATTACGACCGGCCTTGACCCAAACGCGGCAACCGGGAGCGGAGTGGTTCACCTGGAACTGAACCCATGGGAATCCGCAATATCACGGTGCGCGGCGCGCGCCAGCACAACCTTAAGAACATCGACGTTGAGATCCCGCGCAACACGTTGACGGTGATTACCGGGCTGAGTGGATCGGGTAAATCGTCTCTTGCCTTTGACACCATCTATGCCGAGGGACAGCGCCGTTACGTCGAGACCCTCTCCGCCTACGCGCGGCAGTTTCTTGATCAGATGGAGCGGCCAGACGTGGACTCCATCGATGGCCTGAGCCCCGCCATATCGATCGAACAAAAGACTACCTCGCGCAGCCCCCGTTCTACAGTCGGAACCATTACCGAGATTTATGACTATTTACGCCTGCTGTACAGCTCCATCGGTATTCCCCATTGTCCAAATTGCGGCAAGGAGATCTCGCGTCAATCCGTGGAGCAGGTAACGGCGCGCGTGATGGAACTAGCCGAGGGCGCCGGTCCGGGAGCAGAACCACGGGTCATGCTGTTGGCTCCGATTGTGCGCGGGCGCAAGGGTGAGTTCACCAAGGAACTGGAGAAGTTGGCAGCCCACGGATTTACCCGCGCGCGGATCGACGGCGAGCTGCGCTCGATTGATGAGGAAATCAAGCTGGACAAGCGGCGCAATCACACGATTGAGGTGGTGGTGGACCGTCTGCTGGTTAAGGAAGGAATCGAAAAGCGGCTGGCAAACTCCGTCGAAGTCGCCATGAAGCTTGGCTCCGGGCTGCTCGTGGTCAGCGTGGTCGACGGCGATGAACATCTGTATTCATCGCGCATGGCCTGCCCTGAGTGCAGCGTCAACGTTGCACAGCTCGAGCCGCGCTCGTTCAGCTTTAACAGCATGTACGGCGCTTGCCCGGAATGCAACGGGCTTGGCTCCAGGTTCGATTTCGATCCTGCCAAGGTGATCGTCGATTGGGCCAAACCGCTGCTCGACGGTGGACTTGGCCCTGGTGCGGGCTCGGCCTCTCTGCAGGCGATGGTCAAGCGCGCCGCCGAAGAAAAGAGCATTGATCTGACGACGCCCTTCGAGCAACTCCCCGAAGAGCAGCAGAAGTTCCTGCTCTTCGGCGACCCTTCAAAGCGTACACGCTCAGGATTCAAAGGCATTCTCGCCTTCCACAAACGCACGCTGGAAGAGGTGACCACCGAGGCCTACCGCGAGTACCTGATGCAGTACATGTCGGCCACTCCCTGCCAGGTATGCCAGGGACGCAGACTTCGCCCTGAGAGCCTCGCCGTCAAGGTACATGGCATGAGCATCTCCGAGTTCACGGCCCTGCCTATCTCGCGCGCGGTGGATTCTGCGGCCAGCATCGAACTCACCGGCCGCGACGAGAAAATTGCCGGACGCATCGTCGGAGAAATCCGCGAACGGCTCGGCTTCCTGAACCATGTCGGGCTGGGATACCTTTCTCTGGATCGTTCGGCGGCAACCCTGAGCGGCGGCGAGGGCCAGCGCATCCGGCTCGCCACGCAGATTGGCTCCAAACTGCGCGGAGTGCTCTACGTGCTCGACGAGCCCTCGATTGGCCTTCATGCGCGCGACAACGAAAAGCTGCTGCAGTCGCTCGAAGCGCTGCGCGACCTCGGCAATACCGTGCTCGTGGTGGAGCACGATGAAGAGACCATCCGCCGCGCCGATTACGTGATCGACCTTGGACCGGGCGCAGGCAAACTCGGTGGAGAGTTGGTTGCGGCAGGCACTCCTGAGGAAGTCGCGCGCGTCGCTGATTCGCTGACGGGGCAATACATCTCGGGACGCAAGACGATTCCTGTGCGCGACGAGCGGCGCACGATCAACGGTCACTCCATCGTCGTGCTGGGCGCGCGAGCAAATAACCTCAAGAACGTGGACGTGAGCTTTCCGCTCGGCGTAATGACCGTGGTGACCGGCGTTTCCGGCTCCGGTAAATCGACACTTGTAAATGACATTCTGTACGCGGCGCTGGCACAGAAAATATATAAGTCGCGGCAGGAGCCAGGTGCGCACAAGTCGATCACTGGCGCCGAGGAAATCGACAAGGTGATCTGCATCGACCAGTCGCCGATTGGCCGCACCCCGCGCTCGAATCCAGCGACGTACACTGGCGTTTTCACCCAGATTCGCGAGTTGTACGCCATGCTGCCGGAGTCGCGCGAGCGAGGCTACAAAGCGGGCCGCTTCTCCTTCAACGTCTCCGGCGGACGCTGCGAAGCCTGCCAAGGCGAGGGCGAGCGGCGCATCGAGATGAATTTTCTTCCCGACGTGTACGTGCTCTGCGAGGTCTGCGGCGGCAAGCGCTACAACCGCGAAACACTGGCCGTGCGCTACAAGGGATACAACATCGCCGACCTGCTAGATATGCCAATCAGCGATGCCCTGCCCATCCTGGAGAACTTTCCCCAGGCACGCCAGAAACTTCAGACCCTGGTCGATGTGGGACTCGGATACGTTCACCTTGGTCAGTCTTCTGTGACCCTGAGCGGCGGCGAGGCGCAGCGCATAAAGTTGGCCCGCGAATTGAGCAAGCGCCAGACCGGACGCACTCTCTATCTGCTCGATGAGCCGACAACCGGACTGCACTTTGAGGACGTTAGCCGCTTGCTGGAGGTCTTGCACCGGCTCACCGATCTCGGCAACTCCATCATCATCATCGAGCACAATCTTGACGTGATTCGCAACGCCGACTGGATCATTGACCTCGGTCCCGAGGGCGGTGAAGAAGGCGGACGAATCGTGGCGCAAGGAACTCCGGAGCAGGTGGCCAAGGTGAAGAAGAGCTACACCGGACAGGCGCTCGCACTGCGACAGAACCCTAACTAAGGCAGCGCGAGATCGTGTTTGAGGTGTTATGCTGATCAAAGCTTCAGAATGACCCCACAAGAAAAATGATCCCCTGAAAAGATGGTGGGATACAGAAACTCCGAAACCGTATTAGTACCTGCGCTGCGCACCACCAAGCACCCGCGCGGGCAAGAAAATCACGGCCCTCACCAGTTCGAGCACGCCCTCCACGGCAATCCCGACAATGCGAAATGGCAAGAGCAACAACCAAGCTATGGGATAAAGGAGAATCGCCAGCAACGCGAGCGGCCAGCAGAGAAAGAGCACAATCAGCCAGAGCAAGAAAGTCATCGCCGTCAGCCTCTATTTGCTGATACGCGGCAACCGGGCAGCCGGTTCCATGCGCGCAAAGCAGGCGCGGAGAAAATCCGCGCCCGCTTTGCATTTGAGCTCGAGTTACCCGATGGCGTTATCCGGCGGCGCTGGCCAGGGCGCGCTTGTCGGTCTTCCCAGTAAGGGTACGCGGCATCTGCGAAACGAAGGAGTAGCTGCGCGGAACCTTGTAGTTCTCCAGCAACTTGCGCAAGGCGGCGCGCAGGGCGACATCGGTGAGTTCAGCGCCGGGATGAGGCTGCACGAAAGCATGAAGGCGCGCACCGTGCTTCTCATCGGGTAAGGCGATCACGGCGGCTTCATCCACGCCCGCAATCGTCTCCAGCGCGTTCTCCACCTCCGAGGGATAAACCTTTTCGCCGGAGACCTTCACCAGATCGTCGGCGCGCCCGAGGAGGAAGAGAAATCCATCCGCATCAAGATACCCTTTATCGCTGGTGTGGAGAACTTCGTTACGAATCTTCTGCGCGGTCATCGCTGGATCGCCCAGGTAGCCAAGCATGACGGTTGGGCCAGAGACGCAGACTTCTCCGATTTGTCCAGTCTCGAGGATCTCGTCGTCATCGCCGCGAATGGTGACCGTGATGTTCGGCAGCGGCCTGCCCACCGAGCCGAAAGCATTGTCTTCCGGCGGACTGAACGCGACCACCGGTGACAGTTCGGTGGTGCCATAACCCTGCACCAGGCGGTGCCCGAAGCGCTCCTGGAATTCCTGGGCGATCCGCTCCGGCAGGCGCTCAGCTCCGGCGATGCACAGCCAGAGAGAGCTGGCGTCGACCGGCGTCGGCTCCTTGGTCAACACGCGGTATTGGGCCGGCACTGCAATCAGGGTTGTAACGCGATGCTTTTCGATGAGCTGTAGAATCTGGCGCGGAATAAACTTCTCGGGCACCACCACTGAGGCACCTATGGTCAACGGCAACAAAGTGGAGATCGTGAGTCCGTAGGCGTGGAAGAGCGGTAACACGGCAAGCATGACCGCAGTATCGTCAAAGCCGGTGGCGCGCTTGCATCCGTCGATGTCGGCCAGCATGTTCTCTTCGCTGAGAGCAACTGCCTTGGGCCGTCCGGTCGTTCCGGAGGTGTAGAGCAACACAGCCGCTCCGTCCGGTCTAGGACGCATGGGAACCTGGCTCGGCTCAAATTCCGCCGAGGCATCGCCAATCCAGTACGGGATCCCGACTGCCGACAACTGCGGCACGAACTCTTCGCCGGTGATGACCAGGCCGACTCCGGTCTCCATGGCCATTACCTTAAGCAGTTGCGGCGGCGCCAGGGTCGGTAACACTGCAACCGTCTTGCCTGCCCATACAGCCCCCAGAAATAACGGGGCAAATTCCGGTGTATTCGAGTACAGCAGCGCCACGGTGGGTCCGGGGACGCGATCCGCAATGCGGTGGGCAACGCTGGCTGCCCGCTGTTCCAACTCGGAGTATGAAATCGAATACCCGGTACCGATGATCGCAGGTCGATCGGGATAGCGGCTAGCCGCCGTCTGGAACCGTTCGAGGATGGCGCTGCTTTGCATTCCTTAGCCTCATTCGCGTAAAAAACGATGTTGATTGCCGGGCTAGTTTAGCACGTAGGTGCGCGACCCACTAGGGAATGGGCGTTGGAGCCGGCGGCAACGCGCAGAGCCTTTCCGGAAGCGTCGCTGCCACCGCCAGCGAGCGCGCAACGCGATTAATCCACTCCGTGGCCGCGTCTTCCGGCTCAAAACCAGCGAACGCGGCAGCCTGGGCAATGCCGGCGGTAATGGTAACCGCGATCGGTTCCAGCGCATCGCGCAATTGCCCCACCAGCACCTCGGTCTCTGCAACATTCATGTGCGGCAGCAACAGCGCGACGGTGTCGCGGTCATAGCGAAATGGCATCGCCTGATCCTGTGCAATCGAGCGCAGGGTGCGGACCAGTTCGGCGACGGCAAACTCAGTCTGCGATTCCGAGGTAAGCGAGGCAACTTGGAGCAGCGCCAAGGTGCTGGAAAAATCTGCCCCCTCGCGCTGATGCCCAAGTTCCACGACAACGGCATCAATGTAGGAAGAGCGTTTAAGCAGGCCGGTTTTTTCTTCGGCCACCCCGAGGGTTGACACGAGGGCGCGCAGGCGGGCTCCATGCACTGCCAGCGCCACCTGGTCGACCATCGACCGCAGCAACGCTATGTCGTCAGTTGACCAGCGCCGGCGTTCGCCGCACTGCTGCACAATGAACAACCCGATGGGCTGGTCCTCACTGAGCAGCGCGAGAATGACCAGCGAACGCACGTTGAGACGGGCAAGTTCCTGCCGAATCGGCAAAAGCGGCTCGGAGAGCTGCACGTCGGCGGCACGGAAAACTGGCTCGATCGACGTGAGGCGCTGGCTATGCGCAAGCAGGCGGACCATGGCGGCGCGCTCGGATTTCGGCGCCTCCGGCGAACAGTACTCTACGACCAGGGAAGGCGGCTTGCCCGGAGTGGCCAGCGCAGCCAGACAGCGGCTGTACTGCCAGCGCGCGCCAATCTGGTTCACCGCAGTCACCAGCACCGAGCGGGGGTCAACCTGGCGCGCAATCATCCGGCTGACTTCGGCAGCCCTTACCATGCCATCGGCGGCGCGATTGCGTTCTGCCGGTTCTTCGCGCTGAATTACCGGGACCGCCAGCCCAGCGCTGATGAAGAGCAGCCGCACTCGCGGGTTACTCTCCAAATCAGCGGCAAACGATTGCTTGAGCTGTTCAATCTTCTGTAGAGCTTTGTCGCGCATCCCGTACTGCAGAAAAATTTCAGCCTGCAGAATCAGATCCTCAAGAACTTTTGGCGCGGGAGCTTCCGCCGGACTCGCCTCGTCGCCTGAAACCGTAATCTGCTCCGCAGGATCGATCCCAAGACGCTTAGCGACTGTTTGCAAGCGATCTTCCGGGGCATGTCCCGCGAGCTTCATCATGCGCTGCTTGTGCTCAGCTTCGTAGGGATCGATATCGACCGCGCGATCCAGCGCATCCAGAGCCTTGGCATAGTTGCCCACGTCAAAGTACAGATCGAAGAGCCGGGAAAGCACCTGCGAATACTCAATCTCCCGATTGGCGCTGTTGTAAAGTTCGGCTAGATATTCGAAAAACGCGATGCTAGGCTTGTTTTGATCGGCCAGCCGAGCCATGTCTTGCATGAATTCATGACGCCGCCCGGCCTTGCGATAAAACTCTTCGAGACGCCTCGCCAGAGCTAACGCGCGATCCACGCGGTCGCGGTCCACCAGTCCGCCGATGACGGAATGAAGAATGGGAAGATTGCCATTGGGATTGCGCTCAAACATTGCCCAAGCAAACGGTTCAGCCTCCTCTACCCGTCCTACCGCCAGCAAAGCCAAGGCATACGGCTCGCGCGCTTCTTCTGGACTCGACGGATAGGTTGCAAGCGGTTGTAAGAGTTCAATCGCCTCGTTCGGACGCCCCCGCGCAATTAACGCTCGGCCATGCCCAAGGCGCGCGGCCATGTTGGAAGGATCGTTTTCGTAGGCGCTCTGATAGGCGCGCGATGCGTCTTGTCCAAGCCGCTCCAGCATAATGCCGAGATTCACCAGCGCTGCGGCGGCCAGAACCGGTTCATGCAGCGCTGCCGCAATGCGCGCTTGTTCGCGATAATCTTCCAGACGTGGGTCTAACGCGAGCGAATGGCTGATACACGCCAGAGCGCGGCGCGGCTCGCCCTGCCTTTGAAATTCCTCGAAAGCCACGCGATAGGCTTCGGCGGCATCCTTTCGGCTGGTGTTTTCGCACAGCTCTGCGTAGCGGGTTACCAGCTCTGCGTCCAGCGTTTTCAGCCGTTGCAGTTTGCGGAACGCCACGGCGGCCTCGCTAAGCTGCCGACTCTCAATGAAATTAGCAAACAAGCGGCGAAGGAGGTCCGACGCAAGCACATTTTGGCCAAGCGAAATGCTTAGGTCGGCGGCTTTCTGCAGTAGCGCTTCGTTTCCCGGCTGTAACTCGATGGCGACGCGAAATTCCGCGAGGGCCAGCTCTGGCTTCCCCTTTTCCAGAAGCTTCTCGGCGCGCTCAATCAATTTGGCGGGATCGCTCATGGCCTATTAGCGATTCTAAGCTTCAATGCATTTTGGCGCATATCTCGCCGGTTTGGAAAATCTCTTGCATGGGAGTACCCAACCGGACACCGTCCTGAACCACCATCCTTGACACTTCGCCTTTTATTCGCCAAACTATTTGAACTTCGTGGGTTAACGAAAGGACCGGCATGGCTTTGACGCGGCGGCAACGACAGATGTACGACTTCATTGCGGAGTTTGTACAGAGCAACGGCTATTCTCCGTCCTTTGAGGAAATCGGCGCGGCAATGGGTCTTAGTTCGCTTGCCACCGTACACAAACACATTAACAACCTGCAGACCAAAAAGTTGCTGCACCGCGATTACAATCGCAGCCGTTCCATCGACGTGCTGCCACTTCCCGATGGAATCCCGGAGCGCAGCCGCCCGTTGGCCGTTAGCTCACTAGAGCTGCCGCTCGTCGGACGCATCGCCGCCGGCAAACCGATTGAGCAGGTGGAGAATCCGGAGACAATTTCACTCACCGATTTCACCCGCGCCAAGGATGTCTTCGTTCTCCAAGTGGTGGGTGAAAGCATGCAGGACGAGCACATTATGAGCGGCGACTACGTTTTGGTGGAAAAGACGGAGAGCGCCCGCGAGGGCGAGATCGTGGTCGCGCTGATCAACGGCTCTGAGACCACGCTCAAAAGGCTCTACCACGCCGGGGAGCAGATTCGGCTGCAACCCTCCAACGCGGCGATGAAGCCGATCATGGTGCCAGCCGATGCCGTGCGGGTTCAGGGACGCGTGGTGGCAGTGTTGCGCAAGTACTAATCACCGGCGAGAGTTTTTCCGGAAGAAAACGCAGAGCAAGACCCGGCCTGAGCTGGCCGGGCTCGCGGAATCGAGTTTTACTCAGGCAAGCTTTTCCAGCGCCTTTTCGATTGTTTCTTTTTGAACGTAGCCGACGATTTGCTCCTGCACCTGGCCGCCTTTGAAGACAAGCAGGGTGGGAATACCACGCACGCCGTAGCGCTGCGGAGTCGCCGTATTGCGGTCAACGTCCATTTTCCCGACCTTGATCTTGCCTTGATAGGACTTCGCAATCTCATCCACAACCGGCGCAAGTGCCTTGCAAGGACCGCACCAAGTCGCCCAGAAATCAATTAGCACGGGCTGTTCGCTCTTAAGCACCTCTTGATCGAAGTTTGCGTCGGTTACTTCCAGAATTACATCGCTTGCCATTCTTCCTCCAGTTAGCACAAAACCTCCTCTGCCGGGCGGCAAAAGGTAAATGTCATCGTAACACTTCAATTCGATGTTCCAGCGCAACTTTGGACGCAGAAGGAGTCCCACATCGCTAAATTGGCCATGGAAAACCTCTCACAAAATGAAGAGGCGTCCTGAAATCCAGGGCGCCTGCGGCAGCCTCCCTCCCCCGAAGGAACCTGCCTTCTTCACAAGAACGATGATCTGCCGATATTGGCCCCATACCGCACAATAAGCAAGTCCTGTTTGAAATTGTTTTGAGGCAGCGATGGATAGTGACAATTTCCCGGCGGAGCCCACGTTCGCCATTATTGTCAGACTTCGGCCGAAACGCCCCATAGCCCAGAAAGCCCGCCTCTGCTTACAATAGCGGTGGAGGTTCCATGCGCTATCTTGTTGCAGTTCTTGCTTTGGCCGGACTCTTGGTTTCTTGCTTTGCCCTGCGCGAACACTTCCGCACCGAGCCATCTCCCTGCAGCATTAACGAGCGCTGGGACTGCGGCGTGGTCAATCACAGTCCCTTCGCCGAGATTGAGGGCGTTCCCGTCGCCGTTTTCGGAATCCTGGGATACGCCGCAATCGCTGCTTTTGCGCTCGCGCGCCGCTGGTGGATCGTCCTGCTGCTCACCACCGGCGCCGTAGGTTTCTCCATCTATCTCACCTATATCGAGGCGCGAATTCTGGAAACCTACTGCATCTGGTGCGTGACCTCCGCGGGAATCGTCGCCATCACCGAAATAGCAACCATTGTGGCTCTGATCCGGTGGCGGAGGCGTTCAGCCTGAAAGCAATCACCTTGCCTGCCGCTCAGGCCGTCAAAATAGCCGTGCAGTTTGGGCAGCGGCGCGCTTCCAGAGGAATCTCCAGCGTGCATTCCGGGCATTTCTTTGTGGTTGGCGGAGCCTCAGGCACCGGTTTCTTGAAGCGGTCCATCAACGCGTTCACCGGAAGCACAACCGCAAAGTAAACCGCGGTGGCCACCAGGAGGAACGAGATGAGCGCGTTCAGAAAACTGCCCACCATCAACTTGGAGCCGTTGATCGTGAAAGCGATGTTGCTGAAATCCGGCTTCCCGAAGATGACGGCAATCAGCGGCGTAAGCAGATCCTTGGTGAAGGAAGTGACAACCGCGCCGAAGGCAGCGCCAATCACCACGCCTACGGCCAGATCAACCACATTGCCGCGCAGAACGAAATCGCGAAATCCTTTAAGCATATGCACGCTCTCCTTGCGGTGTGCAAATCAATTGTTAGGATGGTGGCCCGCATCCGCCTGTTTTGGCAAATGTGGAAAACACACGATTCAAACCGCCTGCCCCGCACTGAATCCCGAAGCCCAAGCCCACTGGAAATTGTATCCGCCAAGTTGCCCAGTCACATCCACCACTTCGCCTACAAAGTACAGCCCTGGAACCTTCACGGCTTCCATGGTCTTTGCCGAAAGCTCGTTCGTGTCCACGCCTCCGGCCGTGACCTCGGCTTTTGCAAATCCCTCGGTGCCTGAGGGCACAAATTCAAAGTGATGCAGCAGCCGTTCAGCCTCTTCAACCGCTGGATTCGTCCATTTCTTGAATGGGTACAGCTCGATCCAGCGCTCTGCCAGGCGAATTGGCAGCACCTCACGAAGAGCCGCGCCGGCAGCCACTTCGTCACGCCGAGCTCCTGAATCCAATAGATGCGCAAATACCTGCCGATCCGGCGCCATATCCAGCATGACTTTCTCTCCCGGCTTCCAGTACGAAGAGATTTGCAGAATTGCCGGGCCGCTGAAACCATGGTGCGTAATCAGCAGCTTCTCCCGGAAACTTGCCTTGCCGACGTTGGCAACCACCTCGGTAGAGAGCCCGGTCAGATCGCAGAAACGCTTTGTGTCTGCCGGGTTCAGGGTAAATGCCACCAACGCAGGGCGCGGCTCCACCACCTTGAGCCCGAATTGACGCGCCAGTTCATAACCAAAAGCCGTTGCTCCCATCTTCGGAATCGAAAGCCCGCCGGTTGCAACCACCAGCGCATCGGAGGCAAATTCGTGCTCTCCGGTGATCGCCGTAAACTGGCCTGCGTGGCGCACTTCCTTGACTTTAGCCGAGAGCTTCACCCGCACGCCCACGCGCACGCATTCTTCCTCCAGCATGGTCAAAATGTCCTGGGCGCTACGGTCACAGAATAATTGGCCCAATTTCTTCTCATGCCATGCGATGCAGTGGCGCTCAACCATGGCAACAAAATTTTCAGGCGTGTATCGCGCCAGCGCCGATTTTGCAAAGTGCGGATTCCCTGAGATAAAATTCTCCGGCGCGCTACCCAGATTGGTAAAGTTACAGCGGCCCCCGCCCGAGATCAAGATCTTCTGTCCCGCCCGGTTCGAGCTCTCCAGCACGGTGACCGAGCGGCCGCGCTTTCCGGCCTCGATAGCGCACATAAGCCCCGCAGCGCCTGCGCCCAAGATGAGGACATCGGAATGGTACTTCATGCGGTAAGCCTCCGCGTTACTGATCTCACTGTGCTAAGCCATACTCTAGCCGCATCGTTCCCGCCAGCCAGCCACTTCCTACATTACAAGACTCTGGCCTGGTCTGCCGCATCCAGGTAGCCTGCGACTGATTCCCTTTGGCTGGCCGCCATCCGGCATCTCTAGGAATTTGTATTCCAAAAATTCAAGACAGCATAAGTTTGACGAATGATCTTTAAGGATATCATTAGATTATAAAACCTGAGAGTTCGCAGGAAACGGGGTTTGGCGTGATGACTCAGACTGTGCTTGAACGCTCCACCAGCTATTCCAAAGGTGCAGACACTCCTCCACTGATGGACCTTTGCATTGGCGAAATACTTGGCCAGGCTGCGGCGCATTATCCTAATTCCCCTGCCCTCATCCTCCGCCAGGAAAACTTGCGCTTCAACTGGGCCGAGTTGCAGGCCGAAGTCGAACGCACGGCTCGCGGCCTCATGGCCCTGGGATTTGCCAAGGGCGACCGTGTTGGAATCTGGGCCACAAACGTCTCCCAGTGGGTCTTGATGCAGTTCGCCACCGCGAAGGCGGGGGTCGTGCTGGTCAACCTCAATCTGGGCTTCCGTGCCCATGAGCTTGAATTTGTTCTGAAACAGTCAGGTTGCAAGGGACTCGTCATGCAGCACCGCTTCCGCGACTGCGATTACGTTGAGACGATCCGTCATCTTGCCCCCGAACTCGACACCTGCCTGCCCGGCCAATTGCACGCCGCGCGGGTGCCCAATCTACGGCAGGTAGTTTACATCGGAAAGAATCCACCCCCGGATGGCATGTTGAGCTGGAGCAAGATGCTGGTTCAGGCCGACCGCATAAGTCACGCGGATTTACGCGTCCGCGAACGCAGTCTCTCTCCGCGTGACACCGTCAACATTCAGTACACCAGCGGCACCACGGGCACGCCGAAAGGCGCCGAGCTTAGCCACTATAACGTGGCCAACAACGGACGCTTCATCGGCGACTCCATGAAGCTGACCGAGCGTGACAAGGTATGTATCCCAGTTCCCTTTTATCATTGCTTTGGAATGGTGCTGGGGAACATGGCGTGCCTTACCCACGCCTCTGCGATGGTTATTCCGGCCGACTATTTCGACGCTCTCGCGACCATGCAGACCGTTCACGATGAGCGGTGTACCGCGCTCTACGGCGTGCCCACGATGTTCATTGCCGAGTTCTCTCACCCGCGTTTCAAGGAGTTTGATTTTACCTCGCTGCGCACCGGCATCATGGCTGGCTCGCTCTGTCCTATTGAGTTGATGCGTCGTGTTATCCGCGAAATGCACTGCACCGAACTTACGATCTGTTACGGACTCACCGAGGCCTCACCGGTTATCACCCAAACCACCACCGAGGACACACTTGAGCGCAAGACGACCACGGTTGGACGCGCCTTGCCGCATACGGAAGTAAAGATCATCGACCCGAACACGGGTAAAGAAGTACCGCTTGGCGAAAACGGCGAGCTTTGCACTCGCGGCTATCTGGTGATGAATGGCTACCACAATGATCCAGAAAATACCCGGGCAACTATTGAGCCTGACGGTTGGCTGCACTCCGGCGACATTGCCAGCATGGACGAGCACGGTTACGTCGTTATCACCGGACGCCTGAAGGAAATGATTATTCGCGGCGGCGAGAATATTTATCCCCGCGAGATCGAGGAGTATCTCTACTCCTGTCCCGGAGTAAAGGACGTGCAAGTCATTGGCATACCCAGCGAGAAGTACGGTGAAGAAGTGATGGCATGGATCATTCCGCACGAGGGAGTAACTCTCGACGCTGAAACCGTCCAAGCCTTCTGCCGGGATCAGATTTCCCGCTTCAAGATCCCTAAGTTCATTAAGTTCGTCGAGTCCTTCCCTACCACCGTCACCGGCAAGGTACAGAAGTTCGTTATGCGCCACATGGCTATCGAAGAAATGGGCCTCTGATAACATCAGTCAACCACAGTATGACTGGAGGCGCTGCGGCGCCTCTTTTTTGTGCGCAAGTTACAATCGCTACAGTGAAAGTACCGGGTAACGAGTTGACGAAGAACGTTGATCGCTCATTCTGGAACCGCGGGCCGCTGGCTGGGATGGTCGCATCGGAGGTAGCAATCACCGTCTCCATCGAGCTGCTGGCACGCCGCGCCCACCTCTCGCTCGCGACGATTTTGGTCGACCGTTCCTTGCTGGCCCTGGCGCTGTTGGTACTGATTGTGCGCCCACCTAAGAGCCAATGGCTGCCGCGCTCTCCGGGGCTTGCATGGCTGCGGGTTGTTACCGGCGGACTTACTTTCGTAGGTTGGTTCGGGGCCATCGGACTGCTCAGTGGACGCGTCACCCAGGCTGTCCTGCTCCTGGACGCTTTGATCCTCGCCTATGTGCGTGGCCCTCGCCGTAGCTACGAACGGCGCACCTTGCTAGTGCTGGCCACAGCGCTCGTGCTGTTCGCAGCCGAGGCCGTGCGTGAACCTGGAACAGTGCTGAACGCTCCTCGCGGCATCGCGTTCCTATTCATTGCGCTGGCATCGCGCGCCGCCAGTTACAAGGTCTGGGAGCGTGCCCAAGGCAGGGACGAACATCTTTTCTGGCTTATTGCCCCCGCGCTAGTTGGCGCAGCATTCGGCGGGGCATTTCTCAGCGTCGGCACGCACGGCGGATTACAGGCGCTCTCTCTTCCCATGTGGGGTGCGATGTTACTGGTGGCGATGGTAGGACTTACCGGATACTTCTACATGAATACAGTGATGTCGCTTCTCGGGGCCTTCTACACGCGTGTCGTCGAGTTATGGCAGGTACCGGCGCTATGGGCAATTCATTTGCTCACGGATAACTCGCGCATTGACTTGTTACAAGGCGGGTTGGGGATGCTGGTGGCATGTGCATCCGCCTACACTTACCTGCAGCACAGAAAAGGGCAAAGAGTAGAACGCTAAGAGACGTCGGGTGCAGATTTACCTCACCCAGGTAACAACCAATCCAATCGCCGCCGCGAACATGGCTAGTGTCGTTAGCCATCCCAGTATATTCATTGCGAATGTGTTCTTCCACCGGCCCACGATCTTGCTGTTGTTGGTAATCAGCATCAGCGCCAGCATTAGGAACGGGGTTGAGAAACCTTGCACGATTCCGGCGAAGATCAGCGCTTTCATCGGGTTGATTCCGAAGAAATTCAGACCCATCGCCAGCAGCGTGAATGCCACAATGGCAACGTAGAACTTCTTCGCATCCGCTGGCTTAGCATGGAGGCCGTGCCTCCATCCGAACGACTGACAGAGGTCGTAAGCTGCGCCGATCGTCATCACCGGAACCGCGAGGAACCCCACGCCGATCACGCCGACGGCAAATAGAAGTTCGGCCGCGTTGCCTGCCAGGGGACGCAGAGCCTGTGCCGCTTCGGCCGCCGTGTTGATGTCGTGCTGCCCTGCCTTGAACAAGGTGGCAGCCGTGGAAAGGATGATGAAATACATTACGATGTTCGAGAAGAGCATTCCAAATGCCACATCGCGCGCGGAATAGCGCAGCTCCTCTTTCGTGGTACCAATGCGATCCGTCAAACGACGCCGTCCCATCGAAATATCTTCTTCGACGTCTTGATTCGATTGCCAGGAATATAAGTAAGCCGAGAGCGTTGTTCCTATCACCGCCACCAACATAGCCAGAAATTCCTTATTGAACTGGATCGTTGGAATCAGCGTGCCGCGGAGAGTCGGCAGCAACTCGGGTCTTGCCAGAAATGCCGAGCCGATATACGCGAGCAGAGCTACGGCCAGCCACCGGAAGACATTCCGGATCAGCGTATACGAACCCCATATCTGCAGCGCGAGAATGGTAAGTGTCACGGCAATCACAACCCATCCAATCGGAATCGGAACCAACAGATTGAGCGCTGCCGCCATGCCGCCAATGTCAGCTCCCGCCTCGATGATGTTGCCGGCAATTGCCGTGATCAGAAAGAAGTACAGAATGGGTCGCGAATAGTGTTCGTGAATAACGGCAAACAATCCCTTGCCGGCTACCTGGCCCAGCTTTGAGCAGAGATATACCACCGCAAACATCATCGGAAACGTAACGGGAGCGGTCCACAGGAACGCCGGGCCCAGGCTTGCCCCGGCGCTGGCATAGGTTCCTATGGCTGATGGATCGTCATCCGCGGCCCCGGTAATCAGTCCCAATCCGATTGACCGGAAAGTTCCTTTGCTCAGTGGTTTTGACGATCCGCTCTTGTAGCGTTCCTCCAACTCTGGATCGTGGCGTCGCCGATCCAAGGGCGCTTGCGGCTGGGTAACCATACTGAAGAAGTTCGAAGCGGAGTTGCGGAATGAGGTTGTACCGGGGGCAAAAGAGCAATGTTGCTGCAATCAAGGGCGGTAGAGAGATTTCCTCAGGCCACGCAATTAGAATTGATCCTAAACCATGTCTGAATTGAAGATTCTCTCACCGGAAATTCTGCTGCACGTTTCGCAGACAATCGATGTTCCACTTCGCGGCCTTGTGGCTGTCATTGAGTTGTTGGATGAGGGCGGCACCGTGCCCTTCATAGCGCGCTATCGCAAAGAGGCTACGGGTAATCTGGATGAAGTGAAGGTTCGCGAGATTGAAGAACAACTCACATACTTTCGCGAACTGGCCTCGCGTCGCGAGACCATTCTCCGCTCAATCGGAGAGCAGGGTAAGCTGACGGATGAGTTAAAGGCGCGCATCGAGAAGTCCGTTGACAAGAACGAGTTGGAAGATCTCTATCTACCGTTCAAGCCCAAGCGCCGCACCAAAGCCACAATCGCGCGCGAGAAGGGGTTGGAGCCGCTTGCCCAATACATCTGGGGACAACAACCGGCCACTCTTCCACTTATCGATTTTGCCGCGACTTTCATCAACGAAGAAAAAGGCGTTGCCAGCGTTGACGAAGCGTTGGAAGGCGCGCGCCACATCGTCGCCGAAACCATCAGCGAAGACGCCGATCTGCGCAAGACTCTGCGGCAACTGATGTTTGACGAAGGCTTGATTACTAGTCGCAAGGCGACCGACGCCATCGATGAACAGCAGAAGTTTGCGATGTACTACGACTATCGCGAGCCGGTGAAGACCATCCCCTCGCATCGCATGTTGGCCATCCGGCGCGGGGAGAGCGAAAATGTCCTCTTCTTCCTGATGGAACTTGAGCCGCAACGCGCGGTGGACACTCTGCGTTCGCGCATCCTCCGCGCAACGGGCGACTGGACTCCGCAGCTCACGCTGGCGATTGAAGACGCATGGCAACGCCTGCTGAACTCATCTATCCAAGGAGAGATTCGCCTGGAGTTGAAGAAGCGTTCCGATGCCGATGCCATCGCCGTATTCCGCGACAATCTGCACAACCTGCTCCTCTCTCCTCCTGCTGGACCTATCTCGGTGCTCGGCATCGACCCCGGTCTGCGCACTGGATGCAAGCTGGCGATTGTGGATGAAACCGGCAAATTCGTCGCCCATGACGTGATGTATCCTTTCACCTCAAAGAGCGGGCTGGAACAGTCGGCAAAGGTGATGGAGAAGTTGATGGCGCAACATAATATACGCGCCATTGCGATTGGAAACGGGACCGCAGGCCGCGAAACTGACCAGCTCGTGCGCGAGTTTTTGCGCGAACGAAAACTCGACAACATTTTCGCCGTTACCGTAAGCGAGAGCGGCGCGAGCGTGTACTCCGCCTCCGATGTGGCCCGGCAGGAATTCCCAGACTTGGACCTCACGGTACGGGGAGCCATCAGCATTGCGCGCCGTTTGCAGGATCCGTTGTCTGAGTTGGTAAAGGTCGATCCGAAATCGATTGGCGTGGGCCAGTACCAGCACGACGTCGATCAGCGCAATCTGCAGCAATCGCTTGAGACCGTGATTGAAAGTTGCGTCAACCGCGTGGGCGTCGATCTGAATACGTCCTCGTGGACGCTGCTGCGTTACGTTGCCGGAGTGACCGAACGCACGGCGGTGAACATTGTGAAGTATCGCGACGAGAATGGCCGCTTTCACTCACGCGCGCAACTAAAGAAAGTCCCCGGCGTTGGCCCTAAAACGTTTGAGCAGGCCGCCGGTTTCCTGCGCATTCGCGATGGTGAAAATCCGCTCGATATGACAGCGGTGCATCCTGAATCCTATCCGGTGGTGGAACAGATCGCGGAGTCGCTGAAGACACCGGTGCGCGAGTTGATCAATCGTCCCGAGTTACTGGAAAAAGTAGATCGGGCACAGCTTACCGTTGGAACATTCACGCTGAACGACATTCTCGACGAGCTGAGAAAGCCGGGGCGCGATCCGCGCAGTAAATTTGTTGCTCCTATTTTTGCGGAAGGCGTTCGCGAGATTGCCGATGCGCAGCCGGGAATGATTCTGGAAGGTGTTGTGACCAACGTGACGAAGTTCGGGGCGTTCGTCGATATCGGGGTGCATCAGGATGGATTGGTACACATTAGCGAGCTCTCGAATCGATACATTAAGGAACCCGGCGTGGCCGTGAAGGTCGGACAGATCGTGAAGGTGAAAGTGCTGAGCGCGGACGTAAAGACCAAGCGCATCGCTCTTTCCATGAAGGCCCTGCTTGAGGTTGCCCCGAAAGTACATAGTAGAAATCCGCAACCGGCAAAACCCGCGGAGAAACCGCAGATGTCAGTCGAACAGAAGCTTTCTATGTTGTCGGCGAAGTGGAAGGCGCGCTGAAAACCAGGGCCCATTCGAGTGGAGAATATTGCTTCCCACCTTGTCCGCGCAAAAGCCGCGCGGCAAAGGTGGGGCACCCGGCAGTACGAAAGACTCCAGCAAAAAACTAGGTCAAAAACCCCGCCCTAACCAGAAGAAGGTTAGGACGGGACACCCGTTTATTTCCCCATTCGATCTTACCGCTACCTACTTTGCGAGGTATTGCTCCCAATGCCAGAGCATGCGGTTGAAGAGATGCACGCGCGCAGCTTGACCGCCAATGCCGTGGGTTTTGCCGGGATAGAGTTGGAGATCGAAGGGGCGTCCGGCGTCGATCATGGCATTGATGAACTGAATCGAGTTCTGCATGTGTACGTTGTCATCGCTGGTGCCATGCACGAGCAGCAAACGCCCGTTGAGCTTTGCCGCCGACTTCACGATGCTGGACTTGTCGTATTGTTCTGCGTTCTCTTTGGGCAGGCCCATGTAGCGCTCGGTGTAAGTAGAGTCGTAGTCGCGCCAGTCGGTAACCGGTGCTACGCTGACTCCGGCTTTGAAGCGGTCGGAGTGCGTCATGGCGTAGGCGGTCATTGTCCCTCCATAGCTCCAGCCCCACCAGCCTAGGCGTGTGCCGTCAAGTTGCGGGAATCGGGCGAGCGCCTGATCGAGGGCGGCAAGATTGTCACGCAACTCGACATCGCCAAGATGGTGGAAAGTCGGCAGGGCAAACTTTCGTCCGCGATTGCTCATACCGCGATTGTCCACCTTCAGCACGGCGAATCCGCGATGGGCCAGCACTTGGTCGAATGCATCGATCGAGTGCGCGCTGTCGCGTATAGTCTGTTCGTGCGGCCCGCCATACGGGTTGAGGATCAGCGGGATCTTGCCATTGATTTCATTGGCGGTACCGGCTGGAGGCAGTAGAATCACGCCGCGCAGCAACTGCCCGTCCTCGGCGCGGAAGTCCACAAACTGCGGAATGAGGGTATCGTATCCCTCCCATGCGTGCGAGGCCCAGACCTCGGTGCAGGGGCCGCTGACGGCGCATATCTGCATCTTCGCCGGCTCGATGAGGGAACTGTATGTGTCCACAAGAGACTTTGCATTGGCAGTCATGGAGACCGCGTGTACGCCGCGCTGGTGAGTTACCTGGACGGCGTCACCGCCCACCAGCGGCACGGCAAACATCTGCTGCTGACGGTCATCGCCCTTGTTCGCTTCGAGGTAGAGTACGTCTTTCGACTCGTCGACTCCGAGCAGGCTGTGGACCTCGTATTCGCCCCGCTCCAACTGGCGCTCCAGCTTTGCATCGGCGGCGAGCGGCTGCGCGGCATGGAAGCTATATAGATATACATGCGTGAATCCATCGCGCCAGCTTAGCCAGAGGAATTCGTCGCTGGAGTCGAGGAAGCGCAGGCCCTGGTGCGCGCCGCGTCCCATAGGGTCGTGAAGTTCGATGTAATTGGGATCGCTCTCATGCAGCACCAGGCGCGACCATCCCGTGGCGGCGTCGATGAAGTACAAGTCCTGCTGGTTCTGCGAGCGATTGAGCACCATCGCCCATGCCAGCCCTGGCCGCGCCCAGCCAAAGCGCGGAATGTAGAACTCGCCTTTCACTCCGAGATCGATTTCCTTTGCCGCGCCGTCGAGGCCGGTCAGCATAAGTTTGACCGTGGGATTGGGGTCGCCTGCCTTGGGATAGCGCTCGTGGTCGGTTTCAGGATGGGTGGGAATCCAGTTGACGATGGGGTACTGCGGGACTGGAGCTTCGTTCATCTGGAGATAGAGGATCTGCCTCGCGTCGGGCGACCAGAAGTAGTTCGAGCGTACCTCCAACTCTTCCGAGTATAGCCAGTCAACCTCGCCGTTGAGCAGGGCTGGATCGCCGCTATGGGTGAGGGCCATCTCCGCGCCTCCTGCGATGGGGCGGACATAGAGATTGTGTCCGCGCACGTAGCTCAGAAATTTTCCGTCCGGGGAAAACTTGGGATCGCCCGATGGCTCGTTCGCGTCGGTCAATTGGCGTCCCTTGGCGGCGGCCACGTCAAAGATCCAGAGCTGGCCCAAGGCGTCAAACAGCAGGCTCCGGGAATCGGGCGCCCACTGGTACTCGGCCACTCCGAAACGGGCACGGTTGTCGCGCTGGCGCTCTCCCTTGAGCTTGCTGTCGATTGGCGTAAGGGCTGCGAGTTTCTCTGCGGCGATCAGTTGCGCGCTCTTGCCGCTGGCGGGATCGAAGTAGTGGAGCGACTCTTGTCCACCGCCAGCTCCGCGCTGAATGTAGCTGAGCTTGGTTCCGTCCGGGCTCCACTGCATCGCGGCGGGCGGGCGATCACCCATGGCGGAAGGCGCATAGATCGCCTCCACCGTGTACTGCTGTTTGGCCTGTTGCGCCGGGGCCGTCACGGTTGCGAGCGCACAGAGCGCCACGAGCCATCTGCTGGTCTTCAAAGGAGTTCCTCCGCCAAAGCTTGGTGTGTTCCTTTGCGAAGGTAAATCTGAGCTGACAATTTATGCAAGGGAAGCGTGGGCCGGCAGGAACTCAGTGAGGAGCCAGCCAGATGCGCGCCAGACTGAAGAGCGCGATGAAAATCCCGAAGAGGAAAAACAGGTTATGGGCGATCGGCTTCGGCAGGGCGTCCGGAATAGAGACGCCGCGCTCACGGAATGCAGCGGCCAGCGCGCGATCCTGCCTGCGCAGAAAATCCGCCAATTGCACATGGAATAGCGCAATGGCCAAGCCAAGCAAAACATGGGCAAACTCCACAAGCATAGATCGAATCTAGGCGACGCGCCGTGATTCATCCATCGGGCAAATCCCCTAAGCGTGGCGGCAAAAGAACCTTGACCCTCTCAACGTGCTAGAATTTTATTGCACGCGGGCTTCTTAGGAATTCATGCCAACTGATCTTGAAAAGCTTGTCGAACTACAGGCGGTTGATCTCGAACTTGCGCGCCTCAACGCGCAACTCGCGTCCATACCAAAGACCATCGCGCTCATCGATGCAAGGCTAGCCAACGCGCGCAAACGCGTGGCCGACGCCCGCGCCTCCATCAAGACGGCTGAGACCGCCAAGCGCCAGCACGAACAGGAGATCCAATCTCTTAACGAGAAGATTCTCAAGTTTCGCGGCCAGTCATCCAGCATAAAAAACAACGAGCAATATAGGGCTTTGCTCTCTGAAATTGCGCACGCCGAAGGCGAAATCGCGGGCCACGAAGAGAAGATTCTCGAAGTCATGCTGACCGGCGATTCGCTGCAAGCGCAACTGGCCGCGGCGGAAACCGCGTTGAAAGCCGAGACGACTGAAGTCGAAGGCCTGAAGCTGGAGGCCGAGAAGGCCGGCGACGCCGACCGCGCAGCCGCCTCCAAAGCACAGGCCAGGAGCCGTTCGTTGCGCAAGGGAGTGGATGACACACTGCTGGCGACCTATGACCGTATCTTGAAATCGCGCGGTTATGCCGTGGCTGAAGTAGTGGACCATCGCTGTACGGCGTGCCAGTTCATGTTGCGTCCACAGGTGCTGTCGAATGTCCGCGCCGCGCTGGAGGTAATTCACTGCGACTCCTGCGGCCGCCTGCTCTACTACCTGCCAGAGCACAACGTGAAAACATCGGCCATCAATGCAACGGGAATTGCGCACCAGGCCGAACGGGAGTGGATGTTCGTTCCCTCCATGGGCACAGCCGGTGCGTTTGTCGTCTTCATCAACCACAAGGGCAATGCAACCATGAAGGCGTATGACGCCACGACCGGCGAGGCCATTGCGCGCCGGGTTGAGAAGAACGCAATCTTCCAGACTATCTTCGCCGACGAGATCCGCGATGCCCGCAATCTGTTTGTAGACGAGGCGAACCTCGAAGACCAGTACAAAGAACAGTTGCCTCCCGAGGTGCTTGACGACCTCCGGCATCAGCTTCCCAAAGGGTAGCGGCACGCACTCGAATACTCGTCGAGTGCGCCCGGTACGCCTCTCCGTATGAAAGCAAGAAGGAATACATCGTCGGCTCCGGTGGAACGCGCCTCGATTGCGCGGGTCATCGTAAATGCGCATGCAGTGGCGCGGCTTCGCCAGGGCCATCCCTGGATTTTCAAGTCGGACGTCGAGCGGATCGATCAGGCCACGCCGGGCGCATTGGTGCAGGTGGAAGACCAGCGCGGCAAGCCGTATGGCTCGGCGCTGTACAGCTCCACGTCGCAGATTGCACTGCGCATGGTGGCGGCGAATCCAGTTCAGCCGGAAAAATATCCCGATCTGCTGCGCTACCGTATCCGGCAGGCAATCGCTTACCGCGAGCGCGTGGTGCATGACGCAGACGCCTTTCGCGTGCTGTTCAGCGAGGCCGACATAACCCCCGGCCTGATCGTAGACAAATACAACGACCTGATCAGCATCCAGATACTGACCCAGGCGATGGATTCTCCTTGGGCACGGGAAATTTTTGTCGATGAGTTGAAGACCGCATATAAGCCTGAGACGATTCTGGAGCGAGTGGACCCACGCATTCGCGAACTCGAAGGGCTGCCGGTTCGCGAAGATCAGGTAGTGTATTCGCGGCTGAAGAAACCGAAGAGCGCAACCGTCTTCCACGTCAACGGGCTCGCGTTCAATTACAACGGCAGCGCGGGACAAAAGACCGGAGCCTTTCTCGATCAGCGCGAAAATTACGCCGCCGCCGAGCGCTATGCGCGGGGGCGAGCCTTGGAAATATGCACCTACCAGGGCGGATTCGCACTGCATTTGAATCGCGTCTGCGAGCAGGTAACGGCGGTTGACATCTCTGCGGAGGCACTGGCGGTCGCAGAGCAAAATCGCACGTTGAACGCGCAGAAGGTAATCGAATTCGTGGAGGCCGACGCCTTCGAATTAATGCGGCAGTATGCCGATTCCGAGCGCCGATATGAGACCATCGTTCTCGACCCGCCGGCATTCGCCAAGTCAAGGAAGAATGCAGAGGACGCACTCCGCGGCTATAAGGAACTGAACCTGCGTGCGCTGAAAATGGTGCGCAACGGAGGAGTCCTGGTGACCTGCTCATGCTCATTCCATGTCAGCGAGTCGGATTTTCTCGCCATGCTCTCCAGCGCCGCGCTGGATGCCCGCCGCAATCTGCATATCATCGAAAAGCGGATGCAGTCGGTGGATCACCCCGTGCTGCTCAACGTCCCGGAGACGCACTACTTGAAATGCATGGTGTGCTCGATCTTCTAGCGCAATTCCGTGCGCTCCAAGCTGGGTGAAGCGCGTTCCAATCTCCCACGTTTCCGAACGGCTTTGTGCATTTGCGATAGTGAGTAACATGGCGAGTAGCCTGGTCCACCTGTCCGTTGAGTTGCCTCTGGAGGGGTATATGAAGACTTGAGCACTGCTGGGATTCCTCGCTTCTCTCGGAATGACACCCTCAACCAGGTGAGCAGCAAGAACCAGGTTAGTAACAATGACGAACAGGCCGCCCCAACCTCGGGACGGCCTTTGCTTCCCTGATACGCTTTGCATTCGCATGGAAGCGCAACGTCGATTGCTTGCGCAGTGTTTACCCGACCTTGTGATGGCGATGCATCTTGCGCATCTGCTGGAACTTCACCAGTTGTTCCGGCGAGAGAATAGTCGCCAACTGCGCCTTGGACGCCTGACGAATCTGGCTGAGCTGAGACGCCTTCTGATCGTTCGTCAGCGAAGCATTCTTGAGTACGGCCTGCCGCTGTTGATGCGTCGAGACGAACAGATCCTTCATTTTGCTTTGCTGATCGGGCGTGAGACCGAGCTTTTCGGCAAATCTCACTTTGGCAGCGGCGCGGCGATTTGCAAACGCCGTCTGCTGTTCGGGCGTCAGCACGGACTTCATTTGCTGACGTGTGCTGGCACGCAGTTCCTTCAGCTTTGCCTGCTTCTGGCCCGCTGTCAGCGTCTGGTCATTGCGGATAATAGCTGACTGGTCGCGCGCCGTGGCGCGAAGGCCGCCGAGTTGTTTCTTCTGGTCAGCCGTCAACTGAGGTCTGGCTGCCGTGGACGCGCTTTGAACCGTCGCCTCATGCGCCGGCAATGCATTCTGCTGCGCCACGAGGGCGATGCTGCCCAAGGACAATCCAAACAATAATACTGTGTTTTTGATCCATGTTCTACGCATTCTGAAACTCTCCACTGTGTTTCGCCGGGGCTACTGTTTTTTGTCCCCGTGCTCATACAAAACCCTGCTGGACAGCAGTAGTTTCGGCGGAGAATCTTTCGCCTGATTTCGCAATTCAGGATCGGCAATCTGCGATTACCGGTAAGTGCGTTCGAGCTGACGTCGAAATCAGAGCGCACTCCAACAGCGAAGCCGACACGCCAAAAGCAACGACTGCAGTGGTATTCCTCAACGGAAAGCGGGAAATCCAGAAGTGAGTCTTCTCTGATCAAGGACGCAGAACGGGCGAGGTTTCTTGGTGAATTGCAATCAATAGATTAGATGCGTAATCTGGCGGGTATCAGAGAGGGGCATCTCTGGAATGTTCCGCTTGACACCGCTTGGCTACCGGGTTGGCGCAGCAAACAAGCTGTGCGATACTGAGAGTGCCTCCCTAAGCCGGGATGGCGGAACTGGCAGACGCAGCGGACTCAAAATCCGCCGATCGCAAGGTCATGGGGGTTCGATTCCCCCTCCCGGCACCAAATAAAACATGCATAATGTTTGCTTTGCAAATTGCCATGTGGTCGTTTAGACACATCGCTTTTTGTCTTTGGATTGCTGGTGTCCGTTGGCAATTTCTGTCCTTTTTTCGAAAGAGACTCAACCGCCGCGTGGAGTGAACTCGGTGCAGGATGGGATTCTGACGGGTAACGTGGAGGTACGGGGTGTTGTGCCAACATCACTCAGCGCAATGAATGGCAGCTACTCCCTGGAGCGGTGCTGCAGTACTAGTGAACGGCGCTCTTACTGCGTCAGGCGAAGACGTATTTCCGTAGCGACCGTCTGGAATGCCTGTGCTAGACCACTCGCCGTCTGAGCAAGAACCATGTCGCCCACGGGCTTGGTCGGGTCATACGCTGGACTGCACGGGGCGTTAGCGATCTGGCAGAGGAAAGCCTGGTTGACAGACGCGGGGGCGGAGGCCAAACCGATCGAGTACACGGTGATGCCCTGTGCCCGCATTGCGTCAGCATCAGCAATCGCACGGTACAAAGCGTCCCCATAGGGTGCAGCGGTGCCTGCGATGTTCGTCCAATTCAATGGCATCTGCTTGCCTGCAACGTGGGAGTAGAAGGTGCCATTGTGGCAGCAGGATGTGTCAGAGGGATCCCCGCCTTCGGCGCAATTCGGAAAAGAGATGGTGGAGGGATTCGTATTCGGAACTAAGAAACCAATCCAGGAGCTGTTATCGCTCCCTCCGATGTTCCATGTCCCGGTTTTCTCCGTTCCTCCATTGCAGGTCACGGTTTCCTGGAGAGTATTGGCGTTTCCATCGGTAAAAAAGACCACTGTTTTGTATACGCCGGCCGGAAGTGTCAACTTATTCTCCTGGACAAGCGCCTGTTGCAGCGCACCATCGGACCAGGTAGCCCCTCGGGCTACCATGGAATTGGTAGCGTTGATGACCGCCTGTCTGAAGTTTCCTGTCGTCATGGGAACATCAACTGTCACATCGTTCGCAAAACTGACCAGAGCCACAGAGTCTTTCGTGTCATCGAAGTAGCTGATGAAGTCGCTAACGGCACCCGGCATCATAGCTTCCCCTCCGTCGCCGCCACTGGAGACAGGTCCCATGGAACCTGTTCGGTCCAGCACCAAGGTCATGAGGACCGTTGCCGCCCTTGACTGTGCTGCGGAAGAGACATTTAATGTGCGGAACGAAGGCAACAGACCGATAAAGAAAGTTTTGGTCGTTACGCTGGCACTTATGTTGATGAGCGTGTTGCCGCTGGCGTCGGTCGTGAATGGTGGAATCGTCACAACCGGCGGCGCCGTGTCGCGGTCAGAGGTGGTGTAATTCAGGTCAAACGTGCTTTGCGCCAAAGCTTGGGACTGGGTTGATCCCTGTGCCGAATACCTTGCACAAGCGAGCGCAGCGGCATCCACCGCTTTTCCTAGACGGGCCTTGGTCACATAGGCGAAACCAAAATCGATTGCGAGCCCGACGAAGAGCATCAGAACGACCATGAACACGGCGCAGAGAATAAGAACCTGTCCGCGCTCCCCATGCTTGAGTTTTCGGCGAATGACCATTGCAATTTTCCTTTGTTCTTGCCGGTATAGCAAACCGTGCTATAGCTCTAACTAGAAGTACGCAACGTCGTACAAAGTTGACGGCAACGCATAATTCACAAATGCGCCGAGCGGAGTAATGGGTGAAAACTGGCTGAAAATTTCCGTCACATAGATCGTGCCACCCGGCTGTGGAATCGTCGGAGTCGTTACGGGAAGGGTCGCCAACGGCGTTCCCGTCGGCGTGTAGACTCCAACTTTACTCACGGACGAGAGACTACCGGTTGAGTACTGGCCGGTGATCACGAAACTTCCGCCCACGTTTTGCACGGAGGTAATGATGACGTTTCCATTGCTTGCCAAGTTCAGGACGGCTCCGTCGTTGATCACTGCGGTGGCTGAATCCGTCAAAGACGTGTTGCGCGATGCTAAGTTGGAACCCTCGCGGGTCAACCCAGTGATCACCTCGACTTGCCAGATCGCGCGACTGAAGTCAATCACCGCAAAGGTCAAGGTCAGCAGCAACACCATTACAGGCACCAATTCCAGGATCGCCTGCCCGCGCTCGGCGGTCGTCTTTCGAGGTCGTTTGCAGACTAAAAATGACTTCATGCCATACCTCCTCTAGTTGGTCTGAGTCGGCGAGAACGGTTCATTCTTGAAAGTGGAACGCACCGTGAAGTGATATTTGTTGTCCGTGCCAAAAAAGCTTCCGATCGCGGTAGTGAGCGTCGGAATCGCACAGTTGGCCATAATGGTCACAGTGTCGCTGGGGCCTCCCGCACTCCCAACTCCGCCTGCCGCGCTGGAAATCACGGGCGTGCAATTGGTTCCCGTTGCAGCCTGATTCAGTATTTGGGTGATCGAGGCGGTCCGGGAGAGAGTCACTCCCGGCGTCGAGGGATCGGGAAGATGATTTCCGGCGGCGGCGTATCGTGCAGCCTCGCGCACGGCATCCTGTATGTTCATCTGGCTAAACATCAACCATGAGAAATCGATCACCGCGAAAGTCAGGAGAAAGAAGGTCATCGAGATCAAGGCAAATTCGACCATCGTTTGTCCACGGCAAGACTTATTTCGCTCGAGCAGAACCGAAAGCCTTGCGTTGTGTACCTTTTTCACCGCTCGTCGTATTCGCATCATTCACTCCGACTTCTGAAACCTGCGCTCTGTCTGCCCCAAAACAACCGCAAATTTTAAGTACCTGAATTCCAAACTGACGAAATCAACCGGCATCGTTGATGCACCTACTTTCGCAGCACGGAGTTCACGGGAACGCCTAACAGGACTTTTACGGCGACCTGCGCTCCATCCATTTCGGCGGGCCGAAATTTCCATTTTCTCAGTGAGGCCAGCAGAAGCTGGTCGAGCCGCGCATCCGAACTGTGCATGATCCGCAAATCTTCAAACTCGCCTTGCTGGCTTATGACACCGAAAACCACAATCGCGCCTCCGCCGACTCTCTTCGCTGCATCGGGCGGAAAGTGCGGGAGTAATTTTGACGTTGCATAGGGCGGCACGAGGGGACCGCGTGCGTGTGCCGCAGCGTGGGAGAGATCCTCTACCCGATGTGAGTCGAGCGCGTACTGCAACGCCCAGCCCGATCCGTACAATCCTTCGTCTTCCATGTCGAGATAAACCGTGTAGGACGCCTCATCCCGAAAGACTCCAAAGTCCTTGAATCCGCCGCCGCTGGAACCGTTGGCCACGATGGTGATGCCGTAAGCGGTTTGCGGCTTTGAAGTTCTTATAGCTTGTCCCTGCGCGATGCTCCCGTCTCTGTCGCGGCTCCCGCCCTGGATCATGATGGATGGAAAAGGACTGCTGCCGGGCCCCGCTCCCAATCCACCGCCGCTGCCTGATCCGTGCATGCCTGGTCCGGAAGCAATTCCCATTCCGTTGGCGCCGCTTGTGCCTCGCTGACCCGCGCCCGTTCCCGATCCAGCTAACCGGTCGGTTTTGTTTTCGCCGGCTTTATTTGAGGACTTGCTTGCAGAGCCTGCATAGGGACCGCTATTAGCTCCGGAGGCGTTCGCCATTCCGGGCGCGCCCACCAACTCCACGCCACCGCCTGCCGAAGACGAGGCTGTTGCGCCCACCGGCGACACGGTAAACGTCCCATGCAGTTCTCCCGGAGGCACTACAGAAGCCTTATGGTCTGCCGTGGAAATTGCATCCATCACAAGGATGTTGCGTGCATCGCTCTTTTGTGCGACCTGGTTCTCATGCACCAGCTTCGGCATCGACGCCGGAATCGCAAGGTCGGCAACGGTATGGAGCGCGGCATCCACCGTGGCGGCAGGGGGAAGCGGCAGTTTGGGAACGTCGATCATCGGCTCTTCCACAGGAAGTTTGATCGGCTCTACAGCCGCAACTTGGGCCGGCTTTTCAAGAATGTCTGGCGCACGCTGCGGCGCGAGCACCGGTTTCGTTGGAGCGATGGAGACCATTGGGGGCAATGGCAAAGGAGCCGGCAGTTTTGTCTTGTCCGCTAGATCGGGCTGCCGGATGCTCTGAATGAAATTGTCGGGCTGCTGCGGATTCGAGACAAGCAGTTGAGGTCCTCTGTACACCACTCCTTGAATGGCTTTTGAATCGTACGACGAAGCGGGATCCTGCTCTTCCGCGCTATCTCTTCCATTGCTCAAGGCGGCGGCTGGGCCACCGCCTCCCATGGGCTCGAGCTTGGGGAGCAGTAACACTTCGTGCTCGTGGATCATGGACTCCGCCGTAACCAAACGCACCTCTCCCCGCAGCCATAAGCTCTGCGGAAGGTAAAGCAACGCCATCGCTAGAAACCCATGGCCCAACACCGAATAAAGTAGCCCACGGGCGGGCAACGATGCTTTTCCCAATTCAGTCTTGAACATCACGGGAACAAGCACGTTCCCGCCGTCTGGGCGATCATCGCGGCACTCCGAATTGAATTGCATACTCATTCTGGGCCCTATCAAAGTGGCATACCGTCCGTGCCGACTGGAAACTGCCTTCCCACAAAGCTACGTTTGCTCAATGAAGCGCATAATCCCGTGCGAAAAATTTCGTGCAGCGCGCAGCGGCCAGCCCAAGTCAACATCGTAGGTTGTGTGCCAGTTCTCCGGTCTCAACCATTCCTCTCGAAGCTTGGCCCAATAAACGACGCAGGCTGCCCTCTCTTCGAAACTTGCGGTATCGCCTGCCGTCCTGAAATCCGCGGGAACTTGTTCCGGCAGAGCTGAAGCGCGACTGTACTTCCATTGAATGACGCGCACAGCCGTCTCCCAATATCCCTGAGCGAGTGCGGGCCTCGATCGCACGGCAGACAAGAAGTCAGACGGCGGAACCGGGTTGAGCTTGACGGATGGCGTGACGGACAGCCCTGCGAGCATCAGCGCAGACAAAATCAGCGCCAATGGCCAGAGACGAATTCTCCCATCACTTGGCCGCATCGCAAACTCCTTCATGACTCCCGGCTCCGTCTGACATGGTCCGCCTGTCCTTAACGTTTCAGTTCGACCTTAAGGTGGTCGCCGACTTCCGTTCGAGAATCGCTTATCGTTCCAACGGGAAGTTCCAGAACTCCGTGAGCCCTCCAGAACACCCGTGTAATGCGGAACGGACGTACAGCCTTACGTACGCCAAGCACGCAATGGTTCTTGTCTACGAAAACTATGTCGATGGGGAAAGCCATTCCAACGGTGTGAACCGCCTGAGAAGGCACAATGAATAATCCGCATCCCGGTGCAAGGGAGCGCTTGCCGAGCAGACCAACTAACCGTCGAATACTGCTGTCGGCTATTTTGATCTGCTCGCCAAGGCAACTGCTCCTGGTTGTGTTGCGGACTCGCACCGTGGCGCGAGTAGACTCCGACTCGCTCTCCAAAGGACTATTCCCCAACAGCGCGCTTCTTTCTGCGCTGCACCAAAATGAAAAGTACTACTACAAACATCACGCCGGAAATAACTCGAATGAGCGTTACGCTGTCCATATCTCTCCTTTTTTTTCGTTGTTAGAATCTACTGCCCAAAACTTGCCATGAAGCTCTTGCCAATCGAAATGATCGCCGGCATTAACAGCACGATGAACATACTTGGGAAAATGAAAAACACCAGGGGAAACACCAACTTGACGGTGGTTTTCGCCGCCATCTCTTCCGCCTGCTGCCGGCGTCGCGTCCGCAAGGAATCCGCAAAGTGGCCCAGTGACTTCGAAAGCGGCGTTCCAAAACGTTCCGTCTGCACCAGCATGCTGACAAATGAGCGGAATATTTCCAGGCCCGTGCGCTCCGCCATATTTCGCCACGCCTCAATTCGTGGCTTACCGGCGCGCTGTTCCAGCCGGATAAACGACAACTCCTCGCTCAGGTCCTTGTGAACCAGGCGCAGTTCCTCGCCTATCCGAATCAGTGCCTGATCCATGCCGATGCCCGCTTCCATGCAGATGACCAATAGATCAAGTGCGTCGGGAAGCGCCAAGCGGATTCTCTCCCTCCGCCTCGCCACTGCGCCGGTCAACCAGAAATCTGGCCACAGAAAGCCGACCGCAGCCAGAATCATGAACCAGATGAGAATATTTTCGCCGCGCAGTAAAAAGCCCGCGACCACTCCAGCTACCACTGGCCCCAGCAGTTTCACGGTATAGAAGAGCTCTACGTAGGCAGGCTCGCGATATCCGGCCGCGGCCAAGCGCCGCGATATCTCGCCGTCGTCTGCGAGCCCCACCATCTTTCGCAGTGGCGCGAACCATTCCGTAACTCGAGACGTCATCTGAACGCCGGATCGCGGCGAAGCCGATTCCGGAGTTGCGGTACCAGCTATTTTCGCCAACCTGACTTCTACCGTGGACCGCCCGTTCAGCAGCACAAGCATCAGCGCCAGGCTAAGTACAAAGGTCAACACGATTGCAATAATCATTCCGGCCATAGCGTTATACCTTGATATCCACGATTTTTCGGATCGTCCATGCGCCAATAGTCATCAATCCAAGCCCGAGCAGGATGGCTTTGCGTCCCAGGGAATCGTCGATCAGGGTGCTTGCATAGCCAGGATTCAGAAAGTTCATCATCGTAAAGACGATGAAGGGAAGCAGGCCCAGAATCCATCCCGTCATTCGCCCCTGAGCCGTGTAAATCCTCAATTGCCCGAGTAACCTGGATCGTTCGCGAATGACCGCGTTGGCCTTATCGAGAACTTCGGCCAGGTTGCCGCCCGATTCCCTTTGCACCAACATCGCCGTTACTAGAAATTGCAGATCGGCCACGGGGATGCGCTTTGCGAGGTTTAACAGGGCCTCGCGAATTGGAAGTCCGAAATTTTGTTCCTCGAATACGCGGCGAAACTCCGCACCCACTGGATTGGGAATCTCCCTGGCAACCATCTCAATCGCCGCGGTAAGCGCATGGCCAGCGCGTAGTGCACGCGCCATCAGATCAATCGCATCGGGCAATATAACCGCAAACCGATTCATCCTGGCCTTCCGCTTGATAAGCATAAAAACGTATGGCCAGTTTGCAGCGACAAGGCCGAGAATCACCCCTGCAGGAATACTGTGGAACCACACACCGCTCACGACTCCGATAACGACAAAAGCCACGAGCGCCCCAAAAAGACAACCGCCGACGGTCCAACTTGAGTTGGCTTGCTTGATCAGTATGTCGATATCGGCGGCAAGCTTGACTCGCTGCAACATTGCATTAAGGATCGGCAGTCCGCTCAACACGTCGCGCTTTAGGATGTCCTGATCGATAACACGATTAGCCGCCACCTGATCGAAGCCGGCAAGACGCCTTCCAATATCAGTCTCCTGCTTGGTCGGCTTCGTCATCAGTAACACGACGAAGAACGTTACGACCAGCAGTACTAGAAACAGTAAGGTCTGCATTCGCGAACTCCTTTCCAAGCCGGGCTATACTTCAACCGACACATCAAAAAGATCCGGTGAAACGGGAATACCCGAGGTCATGATTTTGTCCGCAAACCTCGGAGTCACTCCGGTCGAATAAAATCTGCCCATTACACGTCCATTGATCCCGATTCCGCGCTTCTCGAAGCGATAGATATCCTGCATGCTGATGACTTCCTGGTCCATGCCGGTGATCTCGCTCAGGTGAGTTACTCGCCTGCTCCCATCGCTCATGCGCGACACTTGAACGATGATGTTGACCGCTGACGCAATCTGTTGCCGGATAGCTTTCTCCGGCAGGTTCAGGTTTGCCATCAGGGCCATGGTTTCCATGCGGGAGATCGCGTCTCGCGGGCTGTTAGCGTGAATGGTCGTGAGCGATCCATCATGGCCCGTATTCATGGCCTGGAGCATGTCCAGCGCTTCCTCTCCGCGGACCTCGCCGATGATGATACGATCCGGACGCATACGGAGGCAGTTGATCACCAACTCGCGCTGATGCACCGCGCCCCTGCCCTCGACATTCGGCGGGCGGCACTCGAGACGTACAACGTGTTTTTGTTTCATCTGCAGTTCGGCCGAATCTTCCACCGTTACGATTCGCTCTTTTCCAGAAATGAACCGGGAGAGTACGTTCAGAAATGTCGTCTTTCCGGAACCGGTCCCTCCAGAGATAACGATGTTCAGTCTTGCCTTGACCGCACCATGCAAAAGATCACGCATCTGCGGCGTCAAAGTGTTGTTAGCTAGCAGATCCTCCACTTCAAGCGGTATTGTCCCGAAGCGGCGAATCGAGAGAATCGGACCATCCACGGCGAGCGGCGGAATGATCACGTTTACGCGCGATCCATCGGGCAGGCGCGCATCAACCATCGGCGACGATTCGTCCACCCTGCGCCCTACCGCCGAAACGATCTTGTCGATGATGTGCATGAGGTGAATGTTGTCCTTGAACACAACGTTAGTTTCCTCAAGCAGTCCGCCACGCTCAACATAGACGCTCGAGTATGTATTCACCAGAATGTCGCTGATTGTCGGGTCTTGCAGCAGCGGTTCGAGAGGTCCAAGACCAAAGACTTCGTCCAACACTTCGCGCGACAACCGCTCGCGTTCGGAGGCGCTCAATGGAGTATTTGAGTGCGAAACCAAGTCCCGAATAACTGCCAGAATCTGATTTCGTGCATGGTTATCGTCAAGGTAATTCAGTTTCTCAAGATCGATGCAGCTGAGCAGATTCCGGTGAAGGGCCGACTTCATCTCTTGATAGGCTTTGGGTTTCAAATCCGCCCTGGCCCACTGCTTCTCTTCCAGCACGGTCCTTTCAGTCATGTCGCGCTCAAATTGTGCCATCGCTGCTCCTTTTGACCATGCTTACAAGCCTAGCTTTGCTAACCAACCCTTTGGCTCTTGCCTGCTGACCAACCGTAGGGCAGTCTCGCCCAGTGTTGCGGTCCATCGTCGAAATGTCGTAGCCAGTTCCGATTTTGAGGTGAACGATATCGGCGTGCCGGTGTTGATCGCATCGACCACCTCGGCATAGCTATTCGGCACCTTGAACGCGATGGGAACCCGTATTGTCTTCTCAATCTGATCGTCCCGGATCGCCGCCCTCTTGTCATGCCGGTTGATAACAACCTTGATCTTCTCCTTGGGACAGTTGAAGCGCTTCAGATGCTCCAGGTAGCGGACAAGGTTTCGGACGGACGGCAGTTCCGGTGCGGCCACCAGGTACACGGCGTCTGCCCGGTCTATGGCACCGACGTTGTACGCATTCAGGCCAGGCGCGCAGTCGATGAGAATCACGTCATATTCTTCCCGGAGAAAATCCAGCGTGTTCTCTAGCGCCGTTTCTGAAGCTGCGCTTGCCGCCTCGAAAACGTCCGGAGCCGCTAGAACGTTCAACCCGGATGAGTGTGTCGTAAGAAAGCCCTGAAGGAGTTCGGAGTCGAGGCGATGAATGTTATGCACCAACTCGAAGAAATGGTATTCATGTTTAGCCAGGCTCAGATACACGGAGACATCGCCCAGGTCGGGATGCTGATCGATCAGCAGGGTCTTCGTTCCGCTCTGAGCCGCGAACGCGCCAACATGCGTAGCCAGTGTCGTAACCCCGGTGCCGCCCTTCACTCCTATGAAGGCGTACACTTTCCCTTTCTTTACTGGGGCACTGCGCTCTCTCTTCTTTTGCTCGTGCTTCACGAGAGCCTCAACCACTCGCTCACGCGCAGGAGGCTTTAATAGGTACTCCGAACAGCCCGACCGCATTGCTTCGATGATGCGCTCAGGATGCGAGTCCGACGCCAACGCAAATACCGCAGTCGCCGGCATGGCATTCTTGATCTGCTCAGCCCGCAGGGCCGCGCCCTCGCGGTTATTGTCGAAGTCAATCACGCACACATCGGGGCGCCTCTGCTGCAGTTCGTCCAATACAGAGGCGTCAGTCGCGTCCCATTGGGTGAGTTCACCAGTGATGTCAAATCCGGGAAGTGATTCCACGATGTCGCGCAAGCCTGCGGCGGCCTGCCTGTCCACGGAAACCGTTACGATACCTAACGCGCGGCGAGTTGTTTGGGTAATTGGGCTACTCACGTTGTACTTCCTCGTTGCTCACTTACTGTCAGTAGGCGTAGTTGCCGTCGGACCCAGCTTCTTATTAAGCGTGGGATCGAATTCCTTGCTTTCCAGATTACGTACCGGCATCGCGGGTGTTACTGGCGGAGCCAGCTGGTCCGACAATGGGTCCACGATGGTTGGCGTCACCATAACCAGAAGCTCGGTATTGGTTCGGCTGAAGTTCTTTGATCTAAACAGTTGCCCAAGGATCGGGATATCCCCAATTCCGGGAACCTTGCTGAGTTGAAGCGTGGTGCGTCTGTCCAGCAAGCCCGCTATTCCAAAGCTCTGACCGTTGCGCAGATCGACCACGGTTTCAGCCCGCCGCGTCGAAATGGCAGGCACTTCAAAGCCTGAGATCATCACCGCGTTCGTGAAATCAAGCGTGCTGACCTCGGGCGCTATCTTCAACCGAATGACATCCCCATCGATGGTGCCGGTAAAGTCCAGTTTCACGCCAAACGGCTTGAACTGGATGGTTACGGCAGTTGAAGCTCCTATTCCGCCCTGCACAACCGGGAACGGAAACTCGCCGCCTGCCAGAAACTTTGCAGGTTCGCCACTGCGCGCCATCAGATTCGGCTCGGCAAGAATTTGCAAAACGTTCTTCTGTTGGAGATCCTGGATTGTTGCGCCCAGGTTCAGGTCGGGACGGAACAAGAAGATGTTCAACAAATTAGAAGCCGTATAGCTGGTAGAAAACCCTTGCTGCGATGCACCAATGGAATTGGTGAGCGGTGTGGCCAGCGACGGCTGCCCGAACTGCCCAGTCGAAATCGCACCCGGCGTATTCGCTGCGCCCGTGCTCAGAATGTTGAAACCAAACTGCTCCAGCTTTATACGGTCAACTTCGGCAAACTGCACTTTAAGCATGATTTGCTTTTCGCGCGCCGGAGCTTGGACAGTCATCGAGTCGACGACGTCCTTGGAATAAATGCTCGCCATCCGCAGAACACCGTCTGCCACCGCTTTGGTAGAGACTCTCCCGGTAGCCAGAATCCGTCCCTGCTCAGCCTCAATCTCAACTCTTTCGTCAGGGTATGCTGACTTGATTCCCTCTTGCAGGCCAGCAAGGTCAACGTCCGCGTACGCTTCCAGAATGCGGGCGTTTGAACCCTCATCCCACAGCACAATACTGCTCACGCCAGGCAATTTTGCGGTAACAATCAACTGCGTAGGGCTAACCGTAACCGTATCCAGAACGTTCGGATTACTCACCACAATCCGGCGCAGACGTGACTGCGAGTTGAGAACGATTGACCTGCCAACCTGTATATGCACCGATTGGGTTTCCGGGGCCAATGTTGGCTGCGGAGATTGGTCTTGTGTAGGTACATCCGCGGAAGTTACTGGTTGCGCCGCTGCGCGCGCCGTTTTTTCGGCTGCTCGCGCATGCGCCGCGTTCATCGCCAATAACATGAATAGAGCAACTGCGGAATGAACCGCAGTTCGAAGTGCTCGCATTTGGAGTTTCCTCTTTGTGGACTTCAGTTACTCAAACTTATCGACCGACTTCTTGCCGCCGGAGATGGTCTCCACCTCATGGAAAACAGCCGCTTTCACAGCGCGCGGCGAAGCCTTTGCCGCTATCCTCTTTTCGTGCACGGGCTTTCGTCCTCCGGTCATCAGATCCGTCATGTCCACTGGCCTGGTCTCTGGACTCTGCTGGTCGGCGCCGTTGCGAAGCACAAACTGGATTGCTCCTTGCGTGGAAGCCAGCACTAACTTCTCGCCGTCTTCCGGCTTGAGCAACAGGGTCACAACATTCACTGTCTCGGGCTTACCGGTGGGATCAGGTTCGATCTTCTGCCCAGCTACAAGCACTTCAACGTTCGGCAGAACAGTCTGCGTCATCGGAATCTGAGAGTTATCGACCTTGGAAGTTACAAGCACATCCACGCGCGACCCCGGATAGAGAAAGCCTGCCACGCCAACAACATCGTTGGAGCGCACCGACACCGCGCGCATGCCTTCAGGGATCTTCACGGTCAGACCGATTCCGGAGCCAGCAGAAGCGACGTCATGATCCAAGATTGGTTGATGCTCGCTGATCGGATAAATCACTGACCTGCCAATCACCTCTTCAGGTTTCGAGAAGGCACCGGTTAAAGGCATGGCGGCTGGCCAATCGATCAATGCAACGCTATCGGCGCTGATCGGCGATCCGGCAGACAACGCCTTCTTGGCCACCACCACCTTGACCGTGTGACCCTGGGACCGCTGTGATCGAACGCGGACGGAGAAGCCATAGCTCACAATGCCTGCGATGCTCAGGGCAAGAACAAACGCCAGGACGATTCGTTTCGAGTTCATAAGCCACCTCGGTGATAAAAAGCCAGCGTTGAATAAAGAACCCCGGCTGCGATCGCGACGCCGTAAGGCAGGCGAACCGCCTGCGGGTTAGAAAGGTTCAGGGTCGGATGGACCTCGACTCCCAGCGCCGCGTGAAACTTGATCAGATCCCAGACATTTGCCAGGACAACGCGTAGTCTCCCTTTCAAGAGCGCATAGAATATTGCGAATATTCCGCCAGCCATGGCGGAGGCCAAGACGATCTCAATGGCTAACCCCGGCCCCGCGAAACAACCTACCGCCGCAATCAGCTTGACGTCTCCCGCCCCCATGACGTGAAGCAGGAAGAAGATCAGAAACGCTCCGCCGCCAACTAACCCGCCGGCGATTGCGCTCCCCAAACCATGCCAACCCTGCAGCATAAACCGGCCCGCTATGGCAATCGCTATGGCTAGATAAGTGAGCTTGTTCGGAATTCTTCGGGTCGCCACGTCCGTGATGCTGCCTGTTACGGCCACAATCAGGGCGCCTATCATAAATAGAGATTCCGTCGTCATAAAAGCGTCAGGCCCGCCTTGCACAATTTGGTCAAATGAATACCGATACACAAACGTGATACGTGTTGCCGCATTGCTGGACGAAGCTCCAGATAGCCAGAAGCGCGTTCAACCAAATCACTTTGGAAGCGCGCTTCCTGGCCCATCCGAATACCGGGACTCGAGAGTCTTTTTAGGTGGTGGCGCTGCTTAGTTTTGAGCCGATCTTGCTGAAGGCGGTGCTGATACTCGTGGCCAGCGCAGTCATCGTGGCTACCGAGCCGAACGCGACCAGAGACGCTACCAATGCGTACTCGATCAGATCCTGGCCGGATTCGTCATTGTGCAGATTGCGAAGGGTGTGCAGAACATTAGCTTTCATTCGGATTCTCTCCTAAAGGTTTTGGTGAATTCTCAATTAGCATGCTGAGTTGCGAAATTCAGGGGATGGCCAATTCGGGCCTACACTCGTTGCTGTAATCGGCATTTGAAGCAGGTACGGTGCGACTACTTTCAAACTACCTTCTACAACTTCATACTTCGATGCGACTAGAAGCAGAACAGCTGCTTGAAATCGTGAAAAGTTTTCTTGATCGTGAAAATAATGCACGTGAAATTCAATTTCAGCTTTGTACGCTAGGCTGCGGAGGGGATTTGTTGGTATTTCACGATCGATACGGAGCGACTCTAAGTGCCACTATTAAGTACTGCGGAGCTTGGTAATGCATAGCAAGACTAAGTTAAAAGTAACCGCGGAGTAACCGCTCTCTTAAACCATCAAAGCGCGTCCACTAGTTTCGAGAGAAGACAGTAGCCACCCCGTCATCGTATTCCACACGCCAATCCTTACACTCCTTCAGTATGCTGGACAGGGGAGACCCCGCCGCGATAAGTACCCATTTTACTTGGTACTTATTCAGCGGCTCGCGCCATTGCCAGGTACCAGTAATGGCCTTTAAGTACTCCCTTACGAATGTCTCGCCATAGAAGTCGTGTCTGTCGTCGAAGTAGAGCTTCGTCGCAGGATAAAGCTTGTAGATCAAATAGCCGCTCCAATCGTCCTGGGTAAACAAATGGTCGTGAATGCCTTTTTGAGCAATGAATTCCGTTGCCTTCACCGGAAAAATGTTTTCATCGAAGTGCGCCGAGATAATATTTGCCGAGAGGACTCGCCCCCCGTTGAGAGCAATCGCCACGGATGCGGCTATGGCTACGACTGCAAGTGCATGACCGCGAAACCGCTTTTCCATGCCAGCCATATTTCCTGAAATATCGTGAACGCAATCGAGAAGCGAACTGAGCCAGGAAGGATAGGAACGCTGAGCGGGGCGCAGCGATGGAGCACCGGCCAACAGTGGCCCGATGGCAAGACTTATCATGATGGCCGAGATCGGTATATTCCTAGCCGCATACAGCCCAGCATGAATCGAGAACAACAAGAGCAACAAATCGGTCACCGTAACCCGATCATGAGCCAGGACAACTCCAAGAATCGCCAATAGGATGAACAGTTCGAAATAGCCATATCCCGGCGCATGGAAGTTGGGCGACATGAACTCGTTAATCGAGTTCATCAGAAATGTATTGGATAAGTACTGATACACATGCACGTGCAGTTTGTAGCCGTAGGGGGTAAGGAAGGTCACTGCCAGACAAGAACAAAATGCAATGGATAGCTGAAAGATTTGAGTGCGCCTTTCCGCGCTGGCGTCGAGCAGATACTTCCAAATGCTGGAACAGCCAAACAATGCAAGTAACACAAGGCCTAGAATGAACCCACCGTGAACATTGACCCAAAGTAGCATCAACGGCGGAAGCCACAGCAACGCAGAACCCCTCCCTGCCTCAAAGCGATAAAGCAAGTCCACCCAGATCAGGGTGAATAGCCAACTCAGAATGTGCGGCCGTGCCAAGATGTGAATCTGCGCGGCTGCCGAGGCCAACAGCGTCAATAACACCGCTGTTGCAAAACTGCCGCTTCGCCTCAGAACAAATCGAAACAGAAGCGCGAACGTGCCGGCAATGATGACCGCGCTAAAAAGCACGACGCCGTTCAGTCCAGCGACATGGTGAATCGCGGCAACAGTGGCGTCGTACAACCACTCCCATGCGTACCACGGTTGGCCCACCTTCGTGTATGAGAAGGAATCGCTTCGCGGCACGGAGTGAGTCGCGAGAATCGCTTCCCCATTTCGGATGTGCCATCCAGTGTCGGCATCGCCGAGCAGTCCTTTGCTGATCGGACTGAAAGCAAGAATGCCGAGCAGCACTAAGAAGAACACGTCGGCGATAGAGGGTAACCCCCAACGGACCCATGCTGCAGGAGATTTCTCCTCCTTCAGATAAACGGACGTTGAGGCGGTTTCGCGAGGCGCAATCACTGTCGGGATTTCTTTAGGCATATTGGACACTCAATCGACTTCTAACAGACTGCGGATAATGCTTCAAGAACATTGGGGGCAGATCATTACTTCCGTTAATTGGTCGCGCCAGCGCGTCGAGGTAGCTCCAACCGGTCGAGTACTTCTCTACCTCTGGCTTTGACGCATAAACACGAGGCGAGGACGCATTTTCAAAAAGGTGGAATTGTATTCCACTTATCTTACGAAGATTGCCCGCTACGCAAGAATGACCGATGGGATGCTATCATCCACTCTCCGCAGATACGTCACGGGTGCAGTCTCATCGCCAACCTGGCGAGATCCTATCCGTAACTGGCTGTGCATACCTTTGTGTGCTTACCCAACGCGCCTAACGTGGCGCCCCAGATTGCTCCAGAGCAGTGTTGGCGTCCTGGACCCACTTCGGAGGTTCGGGATCGTCCTTGTAGTCAATGGGAATCCTCAGGGCTGGCTGCCAGCGAAGCAGCCATGAGATGCCATCGGAACCAACGAATCGATCTTCGGTTTTGTAGGCTGGATCGGCAAGAGCCTCCGGCATGGAGATGAATTTGTAACCCTTGCGTTCAAAGAGAGTCAGTAACTCGTCGAGCAGGTCTGCGTTCATCTGATTGACATGCAGATCGGCGATCTGCGGTATTTGCCGGTGAAAGTCCATCTCCG
>Ga0302319_10002423_pt1 | contig 40359 bp, 40 predicted proteins | sample Bog_T0_2_FD_203319 | JGI IMG/M metagenome (GOLD analysis project Ga0302319, IMG submission 203319) | Peat permafrost microbial communities from Stordalen Mire near Abisko, Sweden - Bog_T0_2 | ecosystem: Environmental > Terrestrial > Soil > Wetlands > Peat | place: Sweden: Abisko, Stordalen Mire... | reverse complement strand
GCTGGTGTTCGACGAGACCGGCAAATCGACCCTCAATATCAGTGGCGTCACCTTCAACTCGGCGGGCCTCGGCCTCTCGGCCCTGACGACGGGCACCGACTTCATCGACAACTCCTCGACCAACAGCGTGCTGACCAGCCTGACCGCGGCCAGCAGCACGCTGCGCTCGGAAGCTTCGAGCCTCGGTTCGAACCTCTCGATCGTGGAAATCCGCCAGGACTTTTCCAAGAACCTGATCAACGTGCTGCAGACCGGCTCTTCAAACCTAACGCTGGCCGATACCAACTCATTGGCGGCGGATAGCCAGGCGCTGTCCACCCGCCAGTCGATCGCGGTGTCCGCGCTGGCGCTCGCCAACTCCTCGCAGCAGAGCGTGCTCCAGCTTCTGCGCTGAGCCCGAACGCGAGACCGACGACCAGGGCGGCGGGGGAAACCCCGCCGCTTTCGATTCGATCTGCGGTCGGCCGGCAGCGTTTGGCTCGGCACTTTGAGAGTGTCGTGACCGTTGCAAGGATCCGCCGAAGGTTCTTGCCGACCTCACGACAGGATGGTAGCAGCATCCAAAACCATCGTTGTGCTGGCATGACACGGCTTGCTGCCAGCATCAAAAATTGGGGCAAGGAAGTCGGGCCTGCGACAAGCCGGGACCTGATGTGTAACGCCCGCGACGCCGCAGCGGGCGCGAGCAGGATCTCTTCTTCGGGTGATGCCGACCGGGTCAGTTGCCTTGTTGTAACAACCTTGGCGTAGATTGAGGGATGCGCAGTTCGGGTCGACGACCGCGTTCCCGGGATAACATTCGATCAGGACTGACGGGCGGATTGTCGATCGGAGCAATGCATGAAATTCCTGGGTTACGTCTATCGCATCCTCTCCAATTTCGTCTTTCTGGCGCTGGTCTATTACAGCCTGAACTTCATGGAGAAATATCAGCAACGCGCGATCGTCGCGATTCTTGTGCTGGTCTACGCTTCGATGCGCGCGGCGTCGGCATTTCGCTCGTTTCATTTTTTCCAGCGCATCGAGCGGCTTGAGCTTGAAGCGCGCCGTCTTGCGGGCCTCACCGGCGAGGGCCCCGCCGCGCTTGCCTCGCGCAAGCATATCGTCGGCGATGTAGCCTCGCTGCGGCGCGACGGCGAAATGAAGGCCTACGTCGACCTGTTGTTTCTGACTTTGGTTATCGTGCTATGCGTCTCGAAGATCGTGACGGATTGAACCGTCACACGCTTCTTTTTTTGATCTGGGCCATATGCCCGAGCGTGCCTCGATGGCCATGCGCGGCGACCCGTGCGCCGCGGTTCCTGGCATGAGACGCGCTGAGCCGACGGGCGCGTCCGGAACGATGCTTGTCGCGCGTCGCAAGGCCGGATTCGGCGCCGTCTCCCGAAATCAGCTTGGCAATGCCGTCGACTTGGCGGTTTCCGGGGGCCATCTCTTCCGCCTGACGTGAGGGTGGCACCAGGGTTTCCGCCGTCGCGCGCGGATTTTCCTGGATCTCGAAGATGCTCTGCGCCGGTACCGGCAATGCGATCGCGGCGGTCCCGTCCTGCGGCGTCGGCATCAGCCGGGGCCAGGGCGCTTGCTGCGGCAGCGGAACGCCGTGCCCGCGCCGTCCGGCGCGATCGAACGGCTCGCCGGCTGATACCAGCTGCCCGTCACGGCCGTCGAAATCCGATAGCGCAGGGGCGGGAAGGCTGTCGCTGCTGGCGAAGACGAAATGCGGGAGTTTTGGCCAGTGTGAGATCGCCACGGTTTCCAAGACCGGATGCAACTGCCACTGCTCTGGCTCGGTAGGCGTTGCCGGAAGCTGCGGGGTGGCGGCCACCACATGGACAATGCGAAAGCCGCGTGCTTTCAGCTCATGCAGAATTCGGGGCAGGGCAGCGACGGTTCGCGCCTGGATGTCGTGCAACAGCAGAATGCCTCTTCCTTTGGCCTCGATCCGCTTGATCGCCAGGTCGTAGACGCGCGACGCCGGAATATGCCGCCAGTCGTCTGCCGGAAAATCGGCGCTCCAGGTCTGCAGGCCCTGCGAGGCGAGATAGTCTTCGACGGCCGTGGCGCGCTCCAGCCCGGGAATGCGGAAGAACGGAGCAAGTGCCGTGTCATCGCCAAGGGCCGCCTTCACCGATGCGATTCCGTCGTCGATCTCCTGCCTTGCGCGCTCGATCGGCATTCGGTTCATGGTGAGCGGATGATTCTGGGTGTGGGTGCCGATGGTATGCCCGGCGTCCCGCAACTTGCGGACGCCTTCGGGATAGGTCCGGGCCATCTGGCCAATCAGGAAGAAGTTCGCCTTGATGCATTCCGAGGCGAGAATAGCCAGGATCTGGTCGCTGTTGCGCGGCAGCGGCCCGTCGTCGAAAGTCAGCACCACCTCGTGATCTTCCAGCGGCAGCGTTTCCGGATATTGCATGGTGCCGATCCGGGGATGCTCCCGGGGATCGACCACCAGGGTTCGCGATGTCCCCAGTGCATCGGGATGACCGGGGCAATCGGCAGCTGATGCAGCCTGTGCGGCGATACCGGCGAGTAACCCCAAGCCCAACACCGTCCATCGCCGTGTCAGAACACCGCCCAACGCTTTATCGATCATGAAACACCGTCTACATTACCATTTGAATCAGATAGTTACATGCCGCGGCATGAATGCCGCCTTAACGGCGTGGCTTCCGCGCCCGCTTGCGGGCTCTAAGGTATGCCGGCCCGACCGCCAGCGGGCACGGCGGGCACCAGATGCACCACCCGGTAGCGATTGTCCTTGAGATACCGCAGAAACGCCGGCAGCATGGCCGCCGTTCGCGCCTTTGAATCGTGAAACAGCAGAATCCCCTTGCCGGCGATTCTGAGCCGATCGGTGACCAGCTTCAGTTCCTGCTTCGGCGTCATCGGATTCCAGTCGCTGGCCCAAAGGTCGGCACCGAACACGACGATGCCGCGCGACTGCAGCAGGTCGAGCGCCGCCGGTGTACTCTCGAAGCCGGGAAAGCGAAAGAACGGGGTGGTCGGAATCGTGGTCGCAACCCCGTGCAGCGCCGCTTCATCCGCGGCGATGCCGCGGTCGATTTCCGTCACGGCCTCGTCCGGTCTGATCCGCATGAGGCTGCGATGCGACCAGGTGTGGTGCCCCACGGTGTGGCCCTCGGCGGCTATCCTGCGCACGAGCTCCGGGTGTTCTGACGCGGACTTGCCGATCAGGAAGAATGTCGCCCGCACGCATTCATGGGCCAGCGCCGCCAGCACCAGTCGGGTCGTCGGGGGCGAAGGGCCATCGTCGAAGGTCAGCACCACCTCGTGGTCTTCAAGCGGCGGTGTCTGCGGAAAGCTCTTCAACCCGACCCGCGGCGTGGTGGCGGCGCTGACGTCGAGGATGCGGGAGGTACCCAGCGCGCCCTCGCGCGGACAGTCCGCGGCCTTGGCCGCCGCACCCGACGCCATCGAGCCAACAAGGATTGCCCGCACCAGGTTCGCGAAACCTCTGCGTTGTTCTCGACGCTGCACATTTACCATTGCGTTCGGTGTTGCCCATTGGGTAATTGCCTGAAAGACAACTCAGACCAGTTCAGCAATTCTGTCAAACCGGCGAGGCGCGGCATGGCCGAGGATGTGGACGTTGCCCAGCCGGCCCCCGCGCCGGCGCCCGACCGCCTTCCGATGCGCGACAAAGATGGCGAAATTCGCCACGAATTCGTCGAGCAAATCGCTCGCGCGATCCATGCCGCCAACGCGCCGTTCCTGCGTGCGATCGTCGCGGAACTCCATGAGGCCGATCTCGGCGACCTGATCGCGGCGCTGGAACCAGACGACCGTGTCAAGCTGGTGGAACTAACCGGCGAGGATTTCCACTTCTCGGCGCTCAATGAAGTCGACGACTCGGTGCGCGAGGAAATCCTCGAAGAACTCGAGCCGGAAACGGTGGCCGAGGGCGTTCGCGAGCTGGAATCCGATGATGCCGTCGAATTGCTCGAAGGCCTCGATGAGGAGGACCAGGAAGAGATCCTCGAAAGGCTGCCGCCATCGGAGCGCGACGCGCTCGAGCGCAGCCTGCTGTATCCGGAAAACTCCGCCGGGCGGCGGATGCAGACCGAGTTCATCGCGCTGCCGCCGGACTGGACCGCCGGGCAGGCGATCGACCACATGCGCGACACGCCCGATCTGCCACGCCGCTTCTACGAGATCTACGCAGTCGATCACGCCCAGCACTTGCAGGGCGCGGTCCCGCTGGATGCGCTGCTGTGCGCCCGGCGGCCGGTGCCGCTGGCCGAGCTGATGGATGAAGACCGCCGCCGTGTCTCCGTGATGGAAGACCAGGAGGAGGTGGCGCGGCTGTTCGGCAAATACAATCTGGTCGCAGCTCCGGTGGTCGATACCGCAAACCGCCTGGTCGGCGTCATCACCATCGACGACGTCGTCGACGTCATCGAAGAAGAGGCCGACGAGGACTTGAAGGCGCTGGGCGGCGTGACCAGCGACGAACAATTATCCGACAATGTCTGGACCATCGCCCGCGGCCGCTTCAATTGGTTGCTGGTCAATCTCGCCACCGCCTTTCTGGCCTCCTCCGTGCTTGGCCTGTTCGAAGGTCAGCTGGAAAAGATGGTGGCGCTGGCGGTGCTGGCGCCGATCGTCGCCAGCCAGGGCGGCAACGCCGCAACCCAGACCATGACCGTCGCGGTTCGCGCATTGGCAACCCGTGAACTCGGCGCCAGCAACGCGTTCCGCGTAGTGATGCGCGAGGGACTGGTAGGGCTTGTCAACGGCCTGGCGTTTGCCGTCATCACCGGCATCGCGGCGGTGGCCTGGTTCAAGATTCCGGCGCTCGGTGTCGTGATTGGGCTTGCGATGTTGTGCAATCTGGTAGCCGGCGCGCTCGGTGGCATCCTGATCCCGATGGTACTGGAACGGGTGCGGGCCGATCCGGCGGTGGCATCGGGCACGTTCGTCACCACCATCACCGACGTGGTCGGCTTCTTTTCGTTTCTCGGAATCGCGACGCTCTGGTTCGGGCTCACATAAGGCAATCGGCGCAACGTCAATCGAACCTTAACGCGCATCACCGATTATCCCCTGGCCTGGAGGCGGACATGCAGCGGTTGCGATTGAAAGCGGACGGACGGATCGTCGAATTGCGGGACGGGCGGGAGTTTGCGCTGGCGCCGACCCCGGTTTCCGCGGCGCCTGCCGAGACGCCGCCGGCAGTTCGCGAGCTTCGCCGCCGCGCGCGTTTGACGCAGCTGGAATTCGCAACCAGGCTCGGCGTGCCGGTTGAGACCATCAGGAACTGGGAACAGGGCAAGCGCATGCCGCGCGGCCCGGCACGGGCATTGTTGACGGTGATAAAGCATGCCCCGGAGACGGTGTTTGCCGCCTTGGCCAGGGTCTGATTCACCTGGACCTGATTGAGCGCCGCACGGACCGTTCCGCCCCGTGCATCTGTGCCGGGAACCGGCCGGAGCGATGTTGGCAGAGCGGTCCTGACCGGCCATAATGGCACCGATCGGCTCGAGTGGCTGGCCATGCATTTCGTTGAGGCTAACGGCGCGAAAATCCCGGCGATCGGGCTCGGCACCTGGGAGCTGCGCGGGCGAGCCTGCGCTCGCCTGGTCGAGCAGGCACTCAGGCTCGGCTATCGTCACATCGATACCGCGCAAGTCTATGAGAACGAACGCGAGGTCGGTGAGGGGCTGCGCGCGTCGGGAACGAGGCGCGAGGATGTGTTCGTGACCACCAAGGTGTGGACCACGCATTTTGCGCCGAATGATCTTGAGCGATCGACCAAGGAGAGTCTGGCAAAGCTGCGTCTCTCCGAGGTCGATCTCTTGCTGCTGCACTGGCCCAACGCGCAAGTGCCGCTGCAGGAGACATTGGGGGCGCTGGCGCATGTCAAGCGCCTGGGCATGGCCCGGCACATCGGCGTCTCGAACTTTACCGTGGCGTTGATCGAACAGGCTGTCGCGGCCTGCCCGGAGCCCTTGGTGTGCGATCAGGTCGAATATCATCCCTATCTCGACCAGACCAAGGTGCTGGAAGCCTGCGGACGGCACGGCCTCGCCGTTGTCGCCTATAGCCCGGTAGCGCGGGGCCGCATCAAGAACGACGCGACATTGGCCCGAATCGGGCAGGTTCACGGCAAGACCGCCGCGCAGATTTGCTTGCGCTGGCTCGTGCAGCAGAACGTATCGGCGATACCGCGGACTTCGCGGATCGAACGGCTGTCGGAAAATATCGACGTCTTCGACTTCGTGCTGTCCGTCGAGGAGATGCGCCAGATTTTCGAGATGGGCAGCGCCACGGGCCGGCTCACCGATTTCGGTTTTGCGCCCAAATGGGATTGAGGCTGACCGACCGCTCGCTCTGCCGATCAATTTCCGCGCCGACCGCCGAAAAAGCGCCCCCGCCGGGGGCGACGACCGCTATGCTGCCGCTTGCGGGCCTGCCTGCCGCGCCGGGGTTGGTGCCGGTTTTGCGGTCAGCCAATGCTCAAGCTATAAAACAGGTTTTCCGCGACCCAACGGATGTCCGCGTTGCCGGAAAAGCGAGATTGACGGCATCGAAACGGTGATCTGACTTTGGAACTACGACTGTTCTTGCGCTCAGGTATCGCAGCGTCGGCGATCGCCCATCTGTCAATCCTGACAATGGTGGTTATCTTTGCCGAGGTGCATCCGTTTGGTTCGGTCACTGCCGAACCGATCGCGGTCGATATTGTTTCGCCCCAGGAGGTCCCACCTCCTGCAAAGCAGGAGGTGCCGCCGCCGGTTCCACCGAAAGCGCCGGATTCTTTCGACTTCTCCTCAAAATCAGAGCCTTCGAGCCCCCCTGCGCCGACCGCGCCACCGCAGGCGGCAACGCCGCCACTCCCCAAGCAGGCCGCGCCCTCGCCGCCACGTCCAAACCGGCAACAGGCCGCCGCCCAGCCGCAGCCCCAACCGTCGTCAGCGCCCGCGTTGCCGACCGGCCAGGCGGCAGCTCAACCGCAGCCGCCGGCGACAGCCGCCGCGTCGTCGGCCTTTACGCCTCCGCAGCCCGATTTGTCCCTCAAATATCACGTGATGCTCGGTCTGCCGCTGGACAAGCCGGGCGATGGCTTCGATGCGCCGGCCTCGACGGCGGCCAATTTAGAGTCCAGCCTGGTCACGGATTTCCGGCGGCATCTCAAGACCTGTTCGAAGCTGCCGGAATCGGTCTCGCCCTCCGACAACATCAAGATCAAGCTGCGTGTGTTCATGACGACCGACGGACAATTGGCAAGGGAGCCGCTGTTGATCGAGGCCAGCGCCTCCGCGAAGGGGCCTGCATTGATGCAGGCTGCGATGAGTGCGCTGCAGGCCTGTCAGCCCTACGCGATGTTGCCGGCTGACCGCTACCAGGAGTGGAAGATGCTCGATCTAAGCTTCACACCGCAGGATTTTGCCGGCGGCTAGATGGTCGGGCGACGGCTTTCGGCGGTCGGTCCGGTGCAGCCGGCGGCTGCGGTGCCGCGAACGAACCAGGGCCCAGCTGCGGCTTGAACGCATCCGGCACGGCATGGCATGATGACATGACAACAGGGACTTCCTTCGCATGGCGTTGCAGCTCGTCATCGGCAACAAGAATTATTCATCGTGGTCGATGCGTCCCTGGCTGGCGTTGCGGGCCAATGACATTGCCTTCGACGAGGTTTTCATCCCGCTTTATACCGGCGAGGCCGACAAGCAGCGGATCTTGAGCTTCACAAGATCGGGCAAGGTTCCGGCGCTGCTCGACGGTGACGTCACGATCTGGGATTCTCTGGCAATTATCGAATACGTCGCCGAACGGTTTGCCGAAGCACAATTGTGGCCGCAGGACCGCGCCAGCCGCGCCCATGCGCGTTCGATTTCCGCGGAAATGCATTCGGGGTTTGCCGCGCTGCGCAATGAGTGCGGCATGAACTTGCGTCGGCCGGTCGGCGCGATTCCGCTATCGGCCGCCGCGCGCGCCGATATCGCGCGCATCCAGCAGATCTGGATCGAATGCCGCGAGCGGCATGGAAAGTCCGGGCCGTTCCTGTTCGGCGCCTTCGGCGGTGCCGACGCGATGTTCGCGCCGGTGGTGCATCGTTTTCGAACCTATGCCGTCGAGGTGGCGCCCCTGGTGCGGGACTACATGGAAGCGATGATGTCGTTGCCGGCCTTTCAGGAGTGGACCAGCGCCGGCCTGGCCGAAACGCTGGTGATCGAAAAATTCGAGACGGTCTAGGCCGATTTACGTGGCATCGAAGGTCATGCGCGGCTTGACGGAGGCCTGCGAAAGCGGTCTGAATTAAAGATCGCAGCTGCGCACCGAACGAAAGGCTAGGACCATGGGAATCCTCGATTCATTGGAAAACTCGCCGGCGTTCAAGGGCGTGCTGGGGCAGCTTGAGGGAGCCGTCCTCCCGGTGGTGTTGAGCGAGGTGCTCGGCAATGGCAGCCAGGGCGGCCTTTCCGCCATCGTCGCCAAACTGCAGGAGGCGGGCTTCGGTGATCAGGTCAAGTCCTGGATCGGAAACGGCCAGAATCTGCCGATCACCGCCGAGCAATTGCAGCAGGTCCTGGGCAGCGACACCGTCAAGCAACTGGCGGCGCGGTTCAATATCCCGGTCGACCAACTCGCCAAGGTCTTGGCACAGCAGCTCCCCAAAGCCGTCGATAGCGCAAGCCCGGACGGCAGCCTCCCGCCTTCCTCCTGAACTGCGGCTTTGCGGTGCGGGACGGCGCCGGCGGGGATTCGTTCGGGACCGGAAAAGCAGGCTTTATCGCACTGAAAAACCAGTCAAATTCGCGTATTTGCCATGTCTGGATCGCACTGGCCAAAAAGCCGGGCGCTGTGCTAGATTGATGCAGGGGTGTGGGCCGGCCATTGGCTGCGGGGACCGTGAGCGTGACCGGCGTTTGTTGGGTGATGGAGAGGGCGTTGAAGCACAAATATACCGTTGGAGAGACCGTCTATTTTACCGCCAGCAACGTTGCGCGTCCGGCCGCCAGCGGTACCTACGAGGTGATCCGGCTACTTCCGACCGATGGCGACGACTGCCAGTATCGGATCAAAAGCTCGACCGAGGCTTTCGAGCGAGTGGCCAAGGAAAGTCAGCTCGACGTTTCCTGAAGTGAATGTGCGCATGGCCGGGGCGAAGCGGCTGCGATGCCCCCCGCCGTGAAAACGCCCCGATCGCGGAACCATTGTGCACGAACCGCGTGCTGAAAATCGGCATTCGCTTTTGCGAAAACGCGTTGGATGCCGCGTTGAGGGACACCGCGCATGAACTGGGCCTGGGCTACCTCGCTCGATCAATTCTGGCGTTCGCCGGCCTTTCCGATGTGGCTGACCTTGGCGGCGGCGGGGTTTTTCGGAATTATCGTGCTGGTCACGCTGGTGCGGGCCGAGAAATCCGTCGCCAATGGTGCGCTGACGGTCATCACGCTGCTGGCGATCGGCATAGCCGTCGCTGCCACCATACGCGGGTTCGGGCCGGCTGCCGGCGGCGGCGGCAGCAGCAGCGTTTCCATTGACGGCGGCGCGGCGCCGACGTCGAATATGACGCTGCCGGCGTTGTCATGCATCGACGATCTGGCGGGTGAAACCGTTTTGACAGCGTGCGAGAAGGCCTTGTTCGGTTCTGCCGAATCCGCGGCTGCTGCGGTCTCCTATGCGGCGTCCCAGGTCACGCGACTGGCCGCGCTCGGCGATGTCGCTGCCGCAAACCGCCGGATGACGCCCGAGTTGCAGGCGCTGCGCCGCTCGGTTGAGCGCGACCGCTATGGGTTGGTGGCGCAAGTGCTGCTGGCGCGCGAACACTGCACGCCTTCGGATTGCCCCGTATTTCGGGCGCTGACGGACCCGCACCAGATCGTAGTCAACATGGATGGGCGGGTCTATGACGGCCTGATCTCGCGTTACGCGCCAATGTGGAATCTGCCTGCGGTGGCCGGGCCGGTCGCGGGGCTGCCACCATCGCTGCCATCGGGCAAGCCGACCAATGCCGATTTTCCCACCGCGGCCTCGACTCCAGCGGTCAGCATCATGACGCCGGAGCCAGGCACGCCGCCGCCGGCACGTACGCCTGCGGCGATGGCGAACACGCCATTGCCGTCACCGCGGCGCCCGACTTCGGCGACCGCCCCGACGTTGGCGGCAGCCAAGAAGCCCGCGGCGCCGAAACCCCCGCGCCCCGCGGCGCCGGCCCAGATCGCGCCGGCAGCGCCGGCCCCTGCCGCCGCAAACGATTGATGCTTTCAAAAGCCGCCGCCGATCGCTAAACCTCGCAGCCATGCCCCTTCACCTGATAAAACTTGCCGTCGGCTGCGAATCCGTCAAGCAGCTCAAGGACTGGGTCGCGGAGCGCATGCGGGCGGCCAAGCAGAAGGGGCTGCCGCGTCATCATATCCACATCACCCGCATGACGCCGAAGCGCGGTGACGAGTTGCTGGCCGGCGGCTCGCTCTACTGGGTGATCCGCGGTGAAATCGCGGCGCGCGAAAAGATGATTGCAATAGAACCGTTCCGCGATCGCGACGGCATCGGACGATGCCGGCTGGTGATGCAGCCCAAAGTGGTCGCCGTACTGCCGCGGCCGATGCGGGCCTTCCAGGGCTGGCGCTACCTCGCCGAAAGCGACGTTCCGCCGGATCTCGGCTCCGCAGGCGCCGGCATCGCGGCGATGCCCGAGCCGTTGCGCCGCGAACTGCGCGAGCTCGGGTTGCTTTAACGCTGCTTTCGCCAAGACACGAGCGAGGCGAGCAACGCGACCCGCCGATCGGCGCCGTGATTGCGCCAGGGCGGTCGGAGGTAACCTGAACCAGCGCCGGCCTCAGACCCGGATATTATCGATCAGCCGGGTTGTTCCGATTCTGGCCGCGACCAGGATCCGCATTGGGCCATCCTCCAGGGAGGCGACCGGCGCCAGGGTCTCGGCGTGCCTGAGTTCAAAATAGTCCACCGTGAAACCGACCCCGGAAATCTGTTCGGCGCCGCCGGCCAAGGCCGCCCTGATATCGTCGCCCGCCCGCAAGCGTCCCGCGGTCTGCTGCATCGCGCGATAGAGTTGCGGCGCGATCCGGCGCTGATCCGGCGACAGATAAACGTTCCGCGAGGACATCGCGAGGCCATCGCGTTCGCGCACGGTTCGCGATCCCACCACCTTGACGCCGAGGTCGAGATCCCCGGCCATTCGCGTTACCACCCGCAATTGCTGGAAATCCTTTTCACCGAACACGGCAAAATCCGGCCGGCACTGCGCGAACAGCTTGCCGACCACGGTGGTGACGCCGCCGAAGAAGTGCGGACGGAAGCGATCCTCCAGACCCACGGTGGCCGGCCCTTCGGTCAGGATCCGGGTGGCAAAGCCATCCGGGTACATGGTCCTGACGTCCGGATTCCAGATCAGGTCGACTTGCTCGGCTGCGAGCTTGGCGGCATCGGCCTTCCAGGTGCGCGGGTAGGAGCCGAAATCCTCCGTCGGCGCGAACTGGGCGGGGTTAACGAAAATCGAGACGATCACCTTGGCGGCGCGACGCTTCGCCAGTCGAACCAGCGACACATGGCCGTCATGGAGTGCACCCATGGTCGGCACCAGCGCGATCGAGGCTTTTCTGGCGCGCAGGGTCTCCAGGGTGCGACGCAACGCGGGGACCGTGCGGACGATCATGGGGCTTGGTGACATCTGGGCTCGATCTGTGAGGTCAGGCAGGCGGCTCGGTCTGACCTTGCGGCGGGGATGCAACCCTACCAAGGCCAAGGCTTGCTCGCCAAGTCGCCAGTCGCCGGTCCGGCTTCGGCGAATCCCGGCGCTCCCCATTGCTCAGCGAAGTGGCAGCGGCGGTCGCGCCCGGGATTCATGATTAAGGCAGACGGCTGACGAGTCGAGGCCGTCATCGCGCATTTCACTTGACCGCGGTCGCGCGTAATTTGAAGATATCGGCAGGGGTTGAACAATGTTGGTGCAAACCAGTCAAGGGCAATCGGGCTCAGCTCATGTCGTTGTGCTGGGCAATGAGAAGGGCGGTTCGGGAAAGTCCACCACCGCCTTGCACATTGCCGTTGCCTTGATGAAGGCTGGCCAGCGCGTCGCCACCATCGATCTCGATTGCCGACAGCAAAGCTTCACCCGTTACATCAATAATCGACGTGCCTGGGCGCGGCGCACCGGCCTCGATCTCGAGGTGCCGCTGCATTGCTGCATCAAGCTGGGCGAGACCATGCAAATCGCCGACAATGAATCCAGCGAATTTCAGCAGTTCATGGACGCCGTGAGCGCGGTCGAGCGGACCTTTGATTTCATCGTGATCGACACGCCGGGGTCGGATAGTTATCTGATGCGGCTGGCGCACTCGATGGCGGACACGCTGGTGACGCCGATAAACGACAGTTTTCTCGATTTCGACGTGCTGGGCACCGTCGACCCTGCCACCTATTCGGTGACCGGCGAGAGCCATTATGCGGAAATGGTGCGGGACACCAGGCGCAAGCGCCGGCAGCTCGACGGCGTCAGCAGCGATTGGATCGTGGTCCGCAACCGGTTGTCGATGCTGGGATCGCGCAACAAGCAACTCGTCGCCGACAGCCTCAACGACTTGTCGTTCCGGCTCGGTTTTCGCTCGATCGACGGTTTCGCGGAGCGGGTGGTCTATCGCGAGTTTTTTCCGCGCGGCCTTACCGCGCTCGACGAGCTCGACGAGACGACCCTGGGCACCCGTCCGAGCATGGGCCATGTGACCGCGCGCGAGGAGGTCACCAGCCTGCTGCGCCAGTTGAAACTGCCGCTCGACGAACGCGGTCGCCGCCGCGCCGCCAACCGCGCCGAATGGTTCAATCAGATCGACAAGCCGCTCGAACTCCACGACATCCTCGGCGCCTGACAGGTTTCCGCGCCGGGGTGAATTGCTGCAGTGCATTATGGCACGGCTCATTTCAAGCTGCCGGGACGCCTCGGCGGAACAAAGCTTTCGATAGCCGCGTTCTTTACGGGATTTTTACCTAAGACCTGAACCACCCGTTCACTCGGGACGTCCCAGAGTGAGAATGGCGATAGCGACTTCGATTGTGCAACTGCACAATAAGAGGGTGCATCGCACAACGATCAGGCGGTCAATTCACAACATTTAGTCTTTTCGTCACGTCGACGTTACATATACTGAGCAGAACGGACCGCAGAGTCTCGACCATTAAATCTTAAAGAAATCTGGCCCCGGGGTCAGCTTGCCGAGGAAAAACATGAAGCGTGGAATTGCCATTCTGCTTTCGCTTTGCGTGCTGGTGAGCGTCGCGTATTTCACCGCGAGCAAATGGGCGATCCGCCACGAAACCATTACGTTCCTGGACCCGGCGCGCGACAACCGTCCGGTGGCCGTTGACATCGCCGTGCGGCGTGACAAGGAATTGCAGGCCAATGCCGGCATGATCAAGCTGCCGGTCGCGATCCTCAGTCACGGCAACACCGTCAAATTCACCGAGTATTCCTTTCTTGCCAACGTGTTTGCCGCCCGTGGTTATCTGGCGGTCAGCATCCAGCATGATCTGCCCACCGATCCGCCGATGGTGACCAAAGTCGGCGAACTCTATGTCGGCCGTCTGCCGCAATATCAGCGCGACGTTGCCAACATCCGGTTTGCCATCGAAGAGATGAACAAGGTCCAGCCGAACGCGGACTATGACCATCTGACCATGGTGGGTCACTCCATGGGCGCCGATGTTTCGCTCTACTTCGCCAAATTGTATCCCGACAAGATCAAGAAAGTCGTGACGCTCGACAATCTGCGCGTGCCGTTCATGACCGACGGCAGATTCAAGATTCTGTCGTTCCGCTCGCACGATCCGGTGTTCAAGACCGATCCCGGTGTCGTTCCGAACGAGGAGATATGCGCGAAGGCGGGAATCACGGTGGTCCGTACCGACTTCCAGCATAACGATATGCGCGATACCGGCCCGGAGGAGGCAAAGGCTTCGATCCAGGGCATGCTCGACAAGTTCCTGGATGACGAGAGTCCGCTCAAGCCGGTCGAGAGCAACATGCCGAAGGTCAGCGAGCCCGACTCCGTCGCGCTATACGCCCCGATCAAGAACTGACGACCGGCTCCAGCCTCTGATCTGACCCTGTCGCCTTGCCGGTGATCAGATCGGCGCATTGACCGCTGCCGGGTCCCGCTCCACATAAGGCTTGCGGCAATTTGCGAGCACTTATGCCCGGCGAACCAACCAGACCGAAATCTGCGGAGCGGGCCGAATCCGGTAAAGCCGGGTCGGGTAGCGCCGGCGCGCTGCCGGAGGCAAGGCCGTCGGCGTCGGATGACATAGCAGCGTTCGTCGCCAAGGCCCGTGCGATGTCGCCGCACGCCCCCGGCGCCAGGGGCCGGCTGGTGTTTGCGCTCGACGCCACCATGAGCCGGCAACCGACCTGGGACATGGCCTGCGCGCTGCAGGCCGACATGTTTCGCGAAGCTGCTTCCCTGGGCAGTCTGGATATTCGTCTGGTTTATTACCGCGGCCTCGATGAATGCCGCGCCAGCGGCTGGATTTCCGACAGCGCGCAGCTGGCCAGGTTGATGGGCAAGATCGATTGCCGGGGCGGCAATACCCAGATCGGCAAGGTGTTGTCGGAAGCACGTCGGGAGGCGGTGGCCTCTGCCGTGCGCGCGGTGGTCTTCGTCGGCGATGCCATGGAGGAGGGGATCGATGGGCTTTGCGCCAAGGCAGGCGAACTCGGCCTGCTCAAGGTGCCGGTGTTCATGTTCCAGGAGGGGCATGACGGCGTCGCCGAGCAGGCGTTCCGCGAGATCGCGCGTCTGACGGGCGGCGCCTGGTGCAGGTTCGATCCGGGCGCCGCGGCGCAATTGCGCGAGCTGCTGCGCGCCGCGGCGGCCTATGCCGCCGGCGGACGCGAGGCTTTGCTGCGGCTGTCGAAAACCGCAAGCGGCGCGGCCAAATTGCTCGGGCAGATGAAGTGATCGCCGGGGCGGAATCGGAAGATCGGCAACCGGCATGCTTTTTGGCGCCGGCTGGTCTATGTTGAATTCATGCCTACCCTGATCGCCGGTGTCGTCGCCGTAGTCCTGCTCTATTCGCTGCTGCAGATGTTCCGTGCGGCCAATCCGGTCGTGCTGGCGCGCGCGATCAAGATCAGCGGCGGCATCGTGGCGCTCGCGGTGGCCGCGTTTACCGGGATCAAGGGTGAGCTTGCGGTGGCGGTTCCGCTCGGCATTTTCGGCGCGGGATTGCTGGGCTGGTCGCCGTTCGGGGCCTCGGGATTTGGTCCCATCAAGGGGATGTTCGGCGGCTCGGGCAGCCAACGTTCGTCAGGACAGACGTCGCGGGTCCGTTCCCAATTCCTCGACATGGTCCTCGACCACGACAGCGGCGAACTCCGCGGCGGCATCGTCGCCGGACCCAATGCCGGTCACTCCCTCGACGAATTCGACCTGCCGCAGCTGCTGGCGATGATTTCAGGCTTCGACGCCGAAAGCGTGCCGCTGCTCGAAAGCTATCTGGACCGCCGGTTTCCCGCCTGGCGTCAGGACGCGCAGGGAAACGCGGCAGGGCGGCAGCGCGGCGCGGCGGCGAGCGGCAAAATGACGGACGAGGAGGCCTATCAGATCCTTGGCCTGCAGCCGGGGGCGGGGCGCGACGAGATCGGCCGGGCGCACCGCTCGCTCATGAAGAAATTGCATCCCGATCAAGGGGGGTCGACGTACCTCGCCGCCCGTGTAAACGAGGCCAAGGATACTTTGCTTCGCACGCATTACAGCTAACTCCGGCAACGCTACCACACGCTACAACAGCGAGTTGCTTCCGCTTTCCGCTCCGGTTGACGCCCCGTTGCCGCCCGCCGTTTTCCGGCATGGTCGATCATTCATGCTGCTGTTCTAGCGGCAATATCTTGACGAGAGGTTTGCGGCGCGGGAATTGTCGCAACCGGCATGCCGGTTGCCCTGGACGCGGCGACGTTGTTGCCAGCACAAGGCAGACGCCGCGAAGACAGGTTCACGTCGTCTGCGCTGCCACGGACGTCGATGGCGGCCGACGACGAGCGCTCAGTTCCGGACGGTGATGCAGGAGATGTCGGAGTGCTTCAGGGTCCGGCAAACCGCTTCGGCCTGATCGTGATCGAGGCCGGCGAAGCGGGCGCGAAACAGCTTCCTCTCGCCCTTGGCGACGACCGGTTCGGTGAACGGATCCGCCTTGCTGAGCAGGCCGTGAGCCTGGCTGCGCGCGGCCTCAATCCGTTCGCGCGCTTCGCTTTCGCTTTCCAGCGCACCGACCTGAATGATCCAGCCGGTATGGGCGGCGACCGGCTTGATCGCCCCGTTCTGTTGAATGGTCAGCGGCTGGGCGCGGGGGGTCGGGTCGGCATAGGCCATCGCCTGCGAGGCTGACGACGGCACGCTCGATGCCGGCAACACGCCGAGCAAGCCGTTGCCGGTGCCGTGATTGGCCGGCTGCGGCGGCATCTCGGTGCTGGCGGCGTCGGCCTTGTTGGACTCGGCTTTGGCAACCAGGGCACTCGATGTCTCCGGCACGTCGGAGCGGGCCCGCGGAATCGCATTGGTGATGACGGTGGAAGACGGGGTCGGACCGGCCGAGGCCAGCTTCATCTGCCCGGCCTTGATGTGGACGGTCCTGACCTTGACGGGCTTCATCGGTTCGGACGAGCCGGGGATCGCGGCAATCGGTTGAGTCTGGATCACGCCATTGGTAAGCGGCGCGGGCTCGGTGTTGGCTTGCGCCGGCCGGGCGGCTGCCGTCGCCGCGGCGAAGATCGACCTGGAAACCGGCGCGGTCGAATGTTCCGGCGGCGCCTCTTCGGCCTCAGGCGATGCCGGAGCGCCCTGCACCGCACCCTGTACCTGGATGGTCTGGGCCGGCCGGGACTCGGCTTCGGCCTCCGCAACATCGGCATTGGCGTCGGAAACATTGCGTTCGGTGATCGAGGCGACGGTCCGCTTGGTGGCGGCCTTCTCAAGATTTTCGGCAAGCAGGTTGCGCATGATGGCGTCGCGCGAACTGCCGCTGCGCCCGCCCATCACCACGCCGACCAGATGCCGGTTGCCGCGGATCATGTTGGTCACGAGATTGAAGCCCGAGGCGCGGGTGTAACCGGTCTTGATGCCGTCGACGCCCTCGACACTGCCGATCAGGTGATTGTGGTTGCGTATGGTCTGACCGTGATAGTTGAACTCCGCGGTCGAGAAGTAGCGATAATAACGCGGGAAACGGTCCTGGATGGCCCGGCCGAGAGTCGATTGATCGCGCGCGGTGGTCAGCTGATCGTCGTCGGGCAGGCCGGAGGCGTTGCGGTAGACCGTCCGGGTCATGCCGAGGGCGCGCGCCTTGCGGGTCATCAGCTTGGCGAAATCGTCTTCGTCGCCGCCGATGGCTTCCGCGATCACGACGGCGGCGTCATTGGCCGAACGCGTCACCAGTCCCTTGATGGCGTCTTCGACGCGGATGGTTTGGCCCGGGCGGAGGCCAAGTTTGGTAGGCGCCTGCTCGGAGGCGTGCTCGGACACCGTCATTTCGGTATCGAGCTTCATCTTGCCGGCTTCGAGCCGCTCGAACAGCAGATAAAGCGTCATGATCTTGGTGAGGGAAGCAGGATGGCGCTGCGCATCGGGGTTGCTGGCGGACAGGGTCGCCCCGGAGTTGCCGTCGACGATGATGGAGGAGAAGGCCGGATTGTAACTCTCGTGCTCCTCATGCTGGTGGTGCGCGTAGTGGCGGTGGCGGTAACCCCGCGCATTGGCGGTGTCGGTGGTGAATGCAACCGCAGCGGTGATGGTGGCGAGACCGAAAACCCAAACCCGCTGAACACGCGAGGAAGCCAAGGTTGTGCGAAGCATGAACTTCCCCGTCCCAATTTCTGTCTTGATCACCGGTTCGTGAGGCCAAATTATGCCCACTAGCCGACGATGTTTCCCTGTCCAAAGCGTCCGCTCCGGGCGGGAATTGCCGCCGGAACGGCCGATCGGACCGCTGTTCTAGCTAAGAGACTGTACGCAAACAATTTTCGCCTCTTGCCCGGAGCTCGAACAAGCGCAGAATCAGGTTAGGTGGCCGGAGTTTCCAAAAGGTTAAGCATCCCTTACGTGACAACCCGGGATTTGCGGCGAAATGTAATTTGTGCGTCGCACAAGATTCTTGACTTTTTTGTGCACTGCACTATGTGAGGAGGGCGTCAGGGGGCCGGGACTTCCCGGTTGATCAGTCGCAAATCAGTCTGGGAAAGGACTCCATGATGATCAAAGTTGAAGACATTCAGCAGTACGGAAAGCAGCATCTCGAGACCGTTGCCGCTTCGGCAGCTACGCTTCAAAGCGGCCTTCAGTCGATTGCGAGCGCCTATGGCGAGTACACGAAGAAGTCGTTTGAAGACACCAAGTCGTTCGTCGAGCAGCTGTCCGGCGTGAAGTCGCTCGACAAGGCGATGGAATTGCAGGGCGAATACGCCAAGTCCGCCTATGAGACCTTTGTCGCGGAGTCGCAGAAGATCGCCGGGCTTTACACCGATCTCGCCAAGCACACTTTCAAGCCGTTCGAAGGCATCGTCGCCAAGTTCACTCCGGCTGCCGCCAACTGATCGCCGGAACGCCGCCTCGGGCAGATCGGCCTGCGCTATCTGCACAGGGCGTGGAGCCGAGGCAAAACCGGCATTCGCCAAATCCAAGCGCCCGGCCGTTAGCGGCCGGGCTTTTTTGATGCGTACCAGATGGTTTTGCCGGGCGAGGGGCGCCCCGGCGACCGCAGCATTGCTTTGTCAAATCGCGCGGGATTGATTAGCCTCTGTCGGATCGCCGAGCCGGGGCCGGGCTCGCCGCAAGTTCTCTGGGCGGTAATTGCGCGCTTGCAGCCGACCGAGGACGGACCCATATTCCAGCTATCGATTCAGCTGATGGGTCGGCCGGCCGGAAGCGGCGATCTGGAAAGCGTGTCTGGGAACTCTCAGGATGGCTCCGACCGGAGCCCATCGCCCGGCCGCGATCCGGTCCTTGGGATTTCGAACGCCTGTGCCATGTTGCAATTAACCAGATTCGATTCGTCCGTGCCGCCTGTGATTGCCGCGTCTGCTCCGCGAATGGGCAGTGATGACAATCGCGCCGGCGGCACCGGTCCCGCCACCTCGGTCATCGCCAAGGTCAAGCCGAAGACCAAGCGTCCCAACCTCTATCGCGTCCTGATATTGAACGACGATTACACGCCGATGGAGTTCGTCGTTCTTGTTCTGGAGAAGTTCTTCCAGAAGGACGTCGAAGCGGCGACCAAGATCATGCTGCACGTGCATCATCATGGCATTGGGGAGTGCGGCGTGTTCACCTACGAGATCGCCGAAACCAAGGTGACGCAAGTGATGGATTTTGCGCGCAAGCACCAGCATCCCCTGCAATGCGTGATGGAAAAGAAGTAACCCCGGTCGACTCAGCCGGAAACAGGAACGGGTTTTGCATCGAATCTGCGGCCGATCGGACCTGCCGGCGTTTCCCGGGTGCAGGGCGGGGCATCGGTACCGCGTATGCGGCCTGGGCCATAAACAAGTCGCGGGAACCGGTCTTTCGCCGTGATTGGATGTAACTATATGACGAAGGTTGTTGTTGCCTGACCGGGCAACGACGATCATGATGGCGGGGGCCACAGAGGACGCGAATGCCGACTTTTTCCCAGAGCCTTGAACAATCACTGCATCGTGCGCTCGCGATTGCAAACGAGCGTCATCATCAGTATGCGACGCTGGAACACCTGCTGCTGTCGCTGATCGATGATTCCGATGCTGCGGCGGTAATGCGTGCCTGCAGCGTCGATCTCGACAAGCTGCGCACCAGTCTGGTCAATTATCTCGAAACCGAGTTCGAAAATCTGGTGACGGACGGCGCCGATGATGCCAAGCCGACCGCCGGTTTCCAGCGCGTGATCCAGCGCGCGGTGATTCACGTCCAATCGTCCGGTCGCGAGGAAGTGACCGGCGCCAACGTGCTGATCGCGATCTTTGCCGAGCGCGAGAGTCATGCCGCCTATTTCCTGCAGGAGCAGGACATGACCCGCTACGACGCGGTCAACTACATCAGCCATGGCATCGCCAAGCGGCCCGGGGTCTCGGAGGCCCGTCCAGTGCGCGGCGTCGACGAGGAAACCGAGACCAAGGGCAACGAGGATTCCAAGAAGAAGGGCGAGGCGCTCGATACCTATTGCGTCAATCTCAACAAGAAGGCGCGCGACGGCAAGATCGATCCGGTGATCGGGCGCAATGCCGAGATCAACCGCGCCATCCAGGTGCTGTGCCGCCGCCAGAAGAACAATCCACTGTTCGTCGGTGAAGCCGGCGTCGGCAAGACCGCGATCGCGGAGGGACTGGCCAAACGCATCGTCGACAGCGAAGTGCCGGAAGTCCTGGCGGCCGCCACCGTGTTCTCGCTCGATATGGGAACCTTGCTCGCTGGCACCCGCTACCGCGGCGATTTCGAGGAGCGGCTGAAGCAGGTTCTCAAGGAACTCGAGGCGCATCCCAACGCCATCCTGTTCATCGACGAAATTCATACCGTGATCGGCGCCGGCGCCACTTCCGGCGGTGCCATGGACGCGTCCAATCTGCTGAAGCCGGCGCTGGCCTCGGGCACCATCCGCTGCATGGGCTCGACCACCTACAAGGAATATCGTCAGCATTTCGAAAAGGACCGCGCTTTGGTCCGCCGGTTCCAGAAGATCGATGTCAACGAGCCGACGGTGGAGGATGCCATTGCGATCCTCAAGGGCCTGAAACCCTATTTCGAGGATTACCACCACCTGAAATACACCAACGAGGCGATCGAGGCCGCGGTACAGCTGTCGTCCCGCTATATCCACGACCGCAAGCTGCCGGACAAGGCGATCGACGTGATCGACGAATCCGGGGCGGCACAGATGCTGGTGGCCGAGAACAAGCGCAAGAAGACCATCGGCATCAAGGAAATCGAGACCACGATCGCGACCATGGCGCGGATTCCGCCCAAGAGCGTGTCGAAGGACGACGCCGAAGTGCTCAAGCATCTCGAGCAGACCCTGAAGCGCGTAGTGTTCGGCCAGGATAAGGCGATCGACGCGCTGTCGGCGTCTATCAAGCTGGCGCGGGCGGGCTTGCGCGAGCCGGAAAAGCCGATCGGCTCCTATCTGTTCTCCGGACCGACCGGGGTCGGCAAGACCGAAGTTGCAAAACAGCTCGCGGCGTCGCTTGGTGTTGAGCTGATCCGGTTCGACATGTCGGAATATATGGAGCGGCACACGGTGTCGCGCCTGATCGGGGCTCCTCCGGGCTATGTCGGGTTCGACCAGGGCGGCTTGCTCACCGATGGCGTCGACCAGCATCCGCACTGCGTGGTGCTGCTCGACGAAATCGAGAAGGCGCATCCTGACCTGTACAATGTGCTGCTGCAGATCATGGATCACGGCCGGCTGACCGATCATAACGGTAAGCAGGTCAATTTCCGCAACGTCATCCTGATCATGACCACCAATGCGGGGGCGGCCGACCTGGCCCGTCAGGCCTTCGGCTTTACCCGCAACAAGCGCGAAGGCGATGATCACGAAGCGATCAACCGGCAGTTTGCGCCTGAATTCCGCAACCGGCTCGATGCCATCGTCTCGTTCGCGCATCTCAATGCCGACGTGATCGGCATGGTGGTGGAGAAGTTCGTGCTGCAGCTTGAGGCGCAGCTGGCCGACCGCGACGTCACCATCGAACTATCGGAGCCGGCCAAGGCCTGGCTGGTCCAGCACGGCTATGATGAGCAGATGGGTGCGCGACCCATGGCTCGCGTGATCCAGGAGCATATCAAGAAGCCGCTGGCGGACGAGGTGCTTTTCGGCAAGCTGAAGGGCGGCGGTCACGTTCGCGTCGTGCTGGTGAAGGACGAGGCGGCCGGGGAAACGGCCGGCGACAAGATCGGTTTTGAATATGTCGAAGGGCCGGTGACGCCGAAGCCGGAGAAGCTGCCCGGTGCGCGCAAGCGCACGGTGCCGCGCAAGCCGAAGCCGAGCGGTCCGAGCGGCGGGTCCAAGGGGTCGACTTCGCGGGTCCCGCTGGTCAAGGCCTGAGCCGTTGAGGTGAACAATCAGAAAGCCGGCGCGTCGCAAGACCGCCGGCTTTTTGGCGCGCGATATCTTCGGCCGGCGATTTAGCCGGGCGCGCGGCCCTGAATCGCATTGGCCCATGCACCGTAAGTGATGCGTCCGCCACTGTCTTCCCTGAGATGCGCGCGCACACCGGTCTTGATCCGGGCGACATCCTCTGAAGCCATGGCCTTGAACAGCGGAGCGAGCGTCGCTCCCAGCGTGGCGGCCGCCCAAAAATCCTCGAAATCCACGAAGCTGCGCTGCACATCGATCCTTCGCGTCTCGATATCGACGAGACCGGCGTCGGCCCATAGGGCTTGCAGGACTTCGAGCTTCGAGGCCTCCGCGCTCGGCGGACGAATCGGCGAAAATCCCATCGCCTTCAGTTCGGTCTGGATCGGCTGCAACGGGAAACCACCGCCCGCCATGTCCCAGGCATAAGCCGCCACCTTGCCGCCGGGAGCCACCACGCGGACCATCTCGGCCACGCCCTTGGCGGGCTCGGGGACGAAGAAGATCACCAGCGCCATGATCGCGACATCGAAGCTATGCGGCGGAAACGGCAGCGCCATCGCGTCGCCCTTGCCGAATTCCACCATCTCGGTGCCGCTGCGGGTTCGGGCGTAGGCCAGTTGGCCGTCCGAGGGATCGATGCCCCGGACTTGCGACGGGGCGGTTCTGGCGACGATCAGTTCGGTAAAGGCGCCGTTGCCGCAGCCGACATCGATCCATCGCAGGCCGGCGTGCGGCGCCAGCCAGTCCAGGAAAATCTCGCCGGCGAGTTTGCTCCAGGCGCCCATCATCCGCTCATAGGCGGCGCCGTCGTCAAAGCGGATCTGTTGTTCGGCCATCGCATCGTCTTTCGCGGGTGGAAGCGGCCGTGGGTGTGGCGGCTGCGATCGCCAGCATCCCACAATCGCCGGGGAAAGCGAACCGGCAGCTCCGACATGGACTGCTGATCGGTTTGCGGCTCCGGCCGGGCGCGGCCCGCATTCAGTCTTCGCCGAGCAGTTCCTTGATGCGGCGCTGCAGCTGGCGCTTTTTCCGTTCGCTCTTGCGCAAGCGTTCGGCAAGATCGGAGCCCGGCAGTTCGGCCGATGCTTCCTGACTGAAGGCAATGCCGACGAAATTGTCGCGCCACCAGACCACATTGGCGATGAAGCGGCGGCCTTTTCGCGCGATCGTGAGCGACATCCGCTCTTTGGGGAGCCTGGCCACGTTGCCGAATTCGATGCCGGCGCCGGTGTCTGAAATGTTGCGGACGACGCAATCCCTGGTCGCGCCGCGTCCGCCGATCTCGGCGACGCCACCGTAAATCACCTTGTCCCGTGCGCTCTGGCGTCGATCCAGCATCGGATATTCCCCCTCAAAGAGGCAGGACCTTACCCGGCTGGACCGCGGGCGAAAGCCCGCGGCCGGTAAAATGCAGCATTAACGTAAACCGGTCATGGCGGGGGTGGTGCGGATTTCATGATTTATTCCATTTCCGCTGCTTCGCGATCCCGTGCCGGCGGCGGCCAAGCCCTCACAGACGTGCCATCATTGCTGGATAACTAGACGGTCGGCAGGCTGTCAATCAGGTGCTCCGGAACGGGATATGGCGGTGCCAAGCCTCATCGGTCGTTGTGCTGCGCTGGGCGCCGCGGTCGCGGTGCTGCTGTTTCCGGTGCTGCGGGCATTCGCCGATGAGGCGTCGCCGGTGCGGATCGCGCGGCCGAGCGTCGAGGAACTTGCCATCCCCGGAGATCGAGGGAACGAACAAGCCAGGGACAAGGACACCCGCGAGGCGATGTGCCTGATGATCGAATCGGCGGCGAGGGCGCAAGGCTTGCCGCTCGAGTTTTTTGCCCGGGTGATCTGGCAGGAAAGCCGCTTTCAATCCGATGCGGTCGGGCCGCTTACCCGCAGCGGCCAGCAGGCGCAGGGAATCGCGCAATTCATGCCTGGGACCGCCAGCGAGCGGCGGCTGCTCGATCCCTTCGATCCGGTGCAGGCCCTGCCGAAATCCGCCGAATTCCTCAGTGAATTGCGCCAGCAGTTCGGCAATCTGGGGCTCGCTGCCGCGGCCTACAACGCCGGCCCGCACCGGGTGCAGGAATGGCTTGCCGGATCGGCCTCGCTGCCGCAGCAGACGCGGCATTACGTCATGGCCATTACCGGCAGCACGGTCGACGACTGGGCTGCGGCGGGGAAAAACGCCAAACCGCCCGAGCGGGCGGCGAACTCCAGTTGCCGCGAATTGATGGCCATGCTCAAGCGCGCGCCCAATTCCTTTGTCACCGAACTCGAAGTGCACGTCGAACTTGCAGCGGCCAAGCTGTGGGGCGTGCAGCTTGCTGCCGGCTTCGACCGCGACCTGGCGCTGGCGATGTATGCCCGCGCGATGAAACGGTTGAGTTCGGTGATCGACGATCAGGATCCCAGCCTGCTGAGCTCGGTCATCCGCAGCCGCGGTAATCGAACTTTCTACCAGGTGCGGATCGGCGCCGATACGCGCCCCGACGCCGACGACCTCTGCAACCGCATCCGGCGCGCCGGTGGCGCCTGTTTCGTTCTGCGCAACATGGCCGTCAGGGGCTGAGCGAGCGGCCGGCGGATGACCGCGCATTCGGGATCGACCAGGGCCCGCCGGCGAGTACGGCGCTACCGCTGCGCGCGAGGAATTGCCGCGAGCCGAGACCCCCGCCTTCCCTGGCGCCAGCCGGCGCGGATGCTTGCTGGCCGGGGGTGGCTCGGGTAATGACAGCGGACAATCCGGCGCGAGGCGACAATGGTTCGAGAGAGTGAGCTCCGCGAAGGCGAATTCGCCGTCGAGATGCCGGCGGCGCGCGATGCCGGTCTGGTCTTCATCGGCCGCATCCGCACGCCCTGGACCTCCCGGCTGATGACGCCGCGGCAGGGTCGTCATGACGGCCCGGTCTGCCGGCTCGAGATTTTCGAACCCTTCGTACCGGCGCTGAAGGGCGTGGATTTCTACTCCAATCTCGAAGTGCTCTATTGGCTGCACCTGTCGCGCCGCGACCTCGTGCTGCAGAGCCCGAAGAACAACAAAACGACCCGCGGCACGTTCTCGCTGCGCTCGCCGGTGCGGCCCAACCCGATCGGCACCTCGATCGTCAAGCTGGTGGCGATCGAGGGATCGACGGTTCTGGTGCGCGGCCTCGACTGCCTCGACGAGACGCCATTGCTGGACATTAAACCCGACCGCTGCGAGTTCACGCCGCTGGCGCCGCCGCAAGCCGGCGATTTCGAGACGGAATAGCGGCGCGTCCGCTCTCGCTCACGCCGCCTTCAGCGCCGCGATCAGCTTCGCCGCATTGGCTTCGAGCACCGTGCCTTCCTCCCGGCGGCTGGCCGGCGGCAGCAGCGCGACGCCCTCGTGGCGCGGCATCACATGCATGTGCAGATGAAACACCACCTGTCCGCCGGCGGCTTCGTTGAATTGCTGCACCGTGATGCCGTCGGCCTTGAAGGCGGTGATCGCGGCGGCCGCGATCCGATGGGCGCCGCGCGCGACATGGGCGAAATCCTCTGGGCTGATGTCGAGGATATTGCGCGCCGGCGCTTTCGGGATCACCAGGGTATGGCCGGGGGCGCGCGGCATGATGTCCAGGAAGGCCAGCACGCGGTCGTCCTCGAAAACCCTGTAGCTGGGAAATTCGCCGCGCAGGATTTTCGCGAAGGGGTTGTTGGGGTCATAGGCGGTCATGGCGGTTCCTTGGCGGCTCCGGTTCCCGATTACATTCGATATCCGGCAGCCGCGGTCAAGACGGCTCGTCGGCGCTTTTTCGAAACGGTCCGGCTTCGGTGAGCTCGCGCGCCGCTTCGGCGACATAGGCGCGCTCGCGCTTGAGATAGTCCGCGATGGCGCGGCGCAGGCCGGGGTCGGCGATGTAATGCGCGGAATAGGTGGTCTGCGGCAGGTATCCGCGGGCGATCTTGTGTTCGCCCTGCGCGCCGGCCTCGACGGTTTTCAGGCCGCGGGCGATCGCGAAATCGATCGCCTGATAATAGCAGACCTCGAAATGCAGAAACGGATGATGTTCGATCGCGCCCCAGTTGCGGCCGAACAGCGTGTCGGAACCGATGAAATTGATGGCGCCGGCGATCCAGCGGCCCTGGCGCCGGGCCATCACCAGCAGCACATCTTTGGCCATGTTCGCGCCGATCAGCGAAAAGAACGCCCGGGTGAGGTAGGGCCGGCCCCATTTCCGCGAGCCGGTGTCCATGTAGAAGTCGAAGAAGGCGTCCCAGGCGTCTTCGGTGATGTCGTCGCCGGTGAGGGCGTGAATGGTGATGCCGCTGGCCAGGGCATCGCGCCGTTCGCGCCGGATCGCCTTGCGGTGACGCGAGTTCAGGGTGGCAAGGAAATCCTCGAAGCCGCCATAGCCCTGGTTGTGCCAGTGGAACTGCTGATCGGTGCGCTGCAGGAATCCGTGTTCGGCCAGGAACTTCCATTCGGCTTCGTGCGCAAAGGTGACGTGAACCGACGACGCCTCGGTGGCACCGCACAGCGCCATCAGTCCGCTCGCCAGCGCCGAGCCGACGCGGTCGGCATCGACGCCGTCACGGATCAGGAGCCGGGGCCCGGCCGCGGGCGTGAACGGCACCGAGGCCTGCAGCTTCGGATAATACCTTCCACCTGCGCGCTCATAGGCATCGGCCCAGCCGCGGTCGAACACATATTCGCCCTGGCTGTGCGATTTCAGGTAGCAGGGCACGATGCCGACGATCGCGCCATCGAGCCGGGCAAGCAGATGGCGCGGCCCCCAGCCGGTCCGCGCGCAAGCCGAATTCGAGGTCTCCAGCGCGGAGAAAAACGCGTGAGAAACAAATGGGTTATATGAATATTTTAAACTCGTGCAGGAGCTGGCAGGAGAGCTGGCTGCAGCCAGCGTATCGAACGCAGCGAGGTCGCCTTTAGCCAAGGACGGATTGGCGCAGGCATCCCACTCCGCAGCCGGAACCTGGGCGACCGACGACACCGCTTCAAGGGTAATTTCGGATGACGCCATCGACTGTCAGGACCGGTCACGCGTTACGATCAGCCATCGCACATGGTGACCAGATGCAAAGATCGTGCATGGGGTCGGCGACTTCAAGGGCGAAGGCCACATCAGGTTGAGGGCCGAAAGCCTTCGAAAATCATCTGGTCGGCATGGCTGCCGGCGCGCTGCCGCTGCTCCGGCGTGCGCACGGTCCAGGTCAACAAAGGCAGGCCGAACAGATGACGGGCGATCCAGGGTTCCGGCGCCGGCAGGTCGTCGATCCGATAGGCGATGAAATGCGGCTGGGTGCGGAACACGTGACGCAGATTCCGCATGCTCCGGCGCTGGACGGCCGTCGCCTCCGGCCAGTCGGCTTGGTCGTAGCGGCGTTCAGCCGTGATGCCGCGCGGCAGCCGCGGCAGCAGGCGGCGCAGTGCCAGCACCTGATCGGGGTCGAACGACATCACCGCCGCCGGTCCGGAATAGGCGGCGAGAACCTCCGACATTCGCGCCACCAGTCGGCGGTCGCCGTCAAAATGGCTCTTCACTTCGATCAGCAGCGGCACGCGGCCCTTCACCAGCGCGCAGAGATCGGCGAGCGACATCATCCGCTCCGGCGTATCCTTGAACTTGACCGCCTTGAGCTCGGCCGCGGTCATGCCCCGGAGTGGCCCGCTGCCTTCGGTGAGGCGGCCAAGCGTGCCGTCATGATGCACCATCGCCTCGCCGTCGGCGGTGAGCTGCAGATCGACTTCGACAGCAAAATGCCCCGCGATCGCCGCCTCGACCGCGCCGGGCATGTTTTCGACGATGCCGCGGGCGCGGTCATGCAGGCCGCGGTGGGCTACTGGCCGCGCCGTCAGCCAGTCAGGCGCGCGCACCTGGTGGCTCCGCTAGGAGACCTCGAAGATCCCCTCGACTTCAACCGCCGCATCGGCGGGAAGCGAGGCAACGCCGACGGTGGTGCGGGCGTGGCGGCCCTTGTCGCCGAAGGCAGCGACCATCAGGTCGGAGGCGCCGTTCAGCACCTTCGGCCCGTCGAGAAAGTCGGGGGCGGAATTGACGAAGCCGCCGAGCCTGACCACGCGGACCACCTTGTCGAGGTCGCCGACCGCGGCCTTGATCTGCGCCAGCAGGTTGATCGCGCAGCCGCGCGCCGCAGCGTTGCCCTGCTCGACACTGACGCCGGCGCCGAGCTTGCCCTTGGCGATCAGCTTGCCCTGCGGATCGACACAGACCTGGCCGGAAACGAACAGCAGATTTCCACTGCGCACGAAGCCGACGTAATTGGCGACCGGGCTGGCGGGCTCATGCAAGACGACGCCCTGTGCCGCAAGTTTCTGCTCGACCGTACCCGCCATGTTGATCCCCGTTTGATTTCAATCGCACCCCCGATGCATCCGATCGGAGCCGCCCTGTTTCGCGCATCGCGCCGCCACTTGCAAGCCGACGCGGACCGGCGGCGAACGCCGCCGCCGGCTGCAATTTGGCCCGGAAACATGCCAAAAGACAGGTCCGTTCGGCTATTGATTCGTACTTTTTCGTGAAGCGGCCCTAGTTGCGGCGCAATAGGGCGGTGAATAACGTGACAACCCCAGCCGAGGACAAAGACATGGCCCGTTCTTTCCGGATTTCGCCTCGCAATGTCAGGCCGCTGGTGCTGACGCTCGCCGCCGTCGCCATTGGATGCGGCTTAGCCGCGGGGAGGGCGGAAGCCGCGGCCAGCAGCCCGTTTCTGGCGCACCAGGCGCTTTACGAACTCAGCCTGGTCAAGTCGCGCGGCTCCAGTTCGATCAACAGCGCGCGGGGCCGCATTCTCTACAATTTTTCCGGCAGCGCCTGCGAGGGCTATACCTCGGAATTCAGGCAGGTCTCGGAACTGGACAGCGGCGAGGACAAGGTGACGCTGAGCGATCTGCGCTCGACCTCCTGGGAGGATGGCGCCGGCAAGAGCTACCGCTTCAAGATCGACAGCCGGATGAACGATACCGATTCAAGCCCGGTCGACGGGGTGGCGGAGCGGACCGGCGATCATGTCACGGTCAAGTTGAAGCAGCCCGTCGTCAAGACCTTCACCCTGGACGGCGCGACCGTGTTTCCTACCGAGCAGATCCAGCGCATCATCGCCGCGGCGCGCGAGGGCAAATCCGTGCTGGAGCTGACGGTCTATGACGGATCGGACAATGGCGAGAAAGTCTACAATACGCTTTCGGTGATCGGGCAGCCGATTCCCGGCGATCGGACCACGGCGGCGCCCGACCCCTCCACCGAAAACGACCTGATGAAATCGCTGACCCGGTGGCCGGTCACGGTGAGCTATTACGACCGCGATGCCAAGCCGACCGAAGGCGAGCAGACCCCGGCCTATGCGATGTCGTTCGAATTATATGAGAACGGTGTCTCGCGGGCGCTGGTGCTCGACTACAACGACTTCGTGATTTCCGGCGCGCTGGGCAAATTCGATATCAAGGATTCCAAGCCGTGCAAGTGATGGTTGCCTCATCCTGAGGAGCCGCGCTCTGGCGCGGCGCCTCGAAGGATGGCCGCGAGTCCGTGCCTGGTTTCGATCCTTCGAGACGCCTGCTGCGCATGCTCCTCAGAATGAGGTCGGAGCGCTTCTCAAGCACGACGATAAGTGAGTGGGGTGAGCTTCCAGCATTACCCCGGCTTCTCCGGTCCCGCATAGGCAATGCCCCGGATCACCGCGCCAGTGCCGAATTTCTTGCGCAAGCCATCGATGGCGCGTTCGGCATCGGCCGAGCGGCGGTCGAGCATGTCGGTGTCGTCGCCCGGCGATCCGGCCCGCAGCGCGCTGACGCCGGTGCCGATCAGCCGGAAGGCCGTGCCGTCGATTTCCTTCGCCAGCATTTCCCGGGAGATCGCGAAGATCTTGGCCGCCAGCTGCGTCGCGGCCTGTATCGATTGTGACCGGGTGCGCTGCCTGAAATCGGCCGTTTTCAGCTTCAGCGTGATGGTCGACCCCGCCAGTTCGCTGCTTTTGAGCCGCGATGATACCTTTTCCGACAGCCGCCACAGGGTCTTTTCGAGGGTGGTAAAATCAGCGATGTCGGTATCGAATGTGGTCTCGTTGGAAATCGTCTTGGCGCCGCGATCCGGCACCACGCTGCGATCGTCGATGCCGCGCGCCAGACGCCACAGCCGGCGGCCTTCGGCGGAGAATTGTTTCATCAGTTCGATTTCGTCGGCTCGCTGCAGATCGGCAATGGTGCGAAAGCCACGCTGCGCCAGCCGCTGCTCGGTGGCCGGCCCGACCCCGAAAATGAATCCGACCGGCTTGCCGGCCAGCATGGCACGTGCCTCGACGGCATCCAGCGCGGCAAAGCCGCGCGGCTTGTCCATGTCGGAGGCGATCTTGGCCAGAAACTTGTTGCAGGACAGTCCGACCGAAACCGTGATGCCCAGATCGCGCTCGACTTCTCGGGCGAAGCGGGCCAGCACCTTGGCGGGGATCATGCCGTGAACGCGCTGGGTGCCGCTGAGATCGAGAAACGCCTCGTCGATCGACAGCGGCTCGACCAGCGGCGTCAGCGCTTGCATGGCATGGCGCACCTCGCGGCCGACCCTGACATATTTCGCCATGTCGGGCCGGATCACGATCGCGGACGGGCACAGCGCCAGCGCCTTGAACATCGGCATCGCCGAGCGCACGCCGAAGGTCCGGGAAATGTAGCAGGCCGCCGACACCACGCCGCGTTTGCCGCCGCCGATGATGACAGGCTTGTCGGCGATGGCGGGGTTGTCGCGTTTTTCCACGGTGGCGTAGAAGGCGTCGCAATCGATGTGGGCAATGGTGAGCGAGGGTAGCGCGGGGTGACGAATCAGGCGGGGGGAACCGCATTCGCCGCATCGCCTGGCCGCGAAGTCGAGATCGCCGAGGCAATCCCGGCAGAAGCAAGTCGGACCGGCGGGCGATGGCGCCGACGGATTCACGGCAGGTCGCGCTCGGGGGCCGCGTCATCCAGCGCATCGCGCGCCGCCGCGATGGTGGTCGGGTCGAGTTCGGAAGCCGCGGCGAACGCTCTCACGGTTGCGTCATCGCGCAGAACGAAGTCGAGCACGCTGCCGAGGAAATGGGGATCGGCGGCGGCCGAGCGCAAGGTCTCCGGGCCGATCCCGCTTTCGGCCAGAAACAGGCCCAGACGCTCGGGGTCGCCGGCGACGAAGGAAAGCGCCTGAACCGCCACGATTTCAGCCACTTCGCGCGGGTTTTGCGTGCGCCTTGTCATCGCTGATATTTGCCTTTCCGTAACTTATGGTCTCTATTTTGCAGGCATCATGCCCGAGTCTCGGGAACCTGTTCAAGCAATTGGAAACCGGTAGGCGGGTAAGCGATGCTCTGTCTTAACGGGATAGAGCGAATTCGGGCGCAAGCTGCGGCTTGCCTGTTGCAGGCATTTTGGGGCGTCGCGGTAGGTACCGCTCACGCCGTGGGTGGGTTTCTTGGTTTCGGATTGGAGGGACGGGATGGCAAAAACCGTCCTGATCGTGGAGGACAACGAGCTCAATATGAAGCTCTTTCGCGATCTGCTGGAGGCGCACGGCTATCAGACATCCGGTACCAGCAACGGTTTCGAGGCGCTTGATCTCGTCCGCAAGCTTCGTCCCGATCTCATCCTCATGGACATCCAGCTTCCCCAGGTGTCCGGGCTCGAGGTGACGCGCTGGATCAAGGATGATCCGGAGCTGCGCTCGATTCCGGTGGTCGCGGTCACCGCCTTTGCGATGAAGGGTGACGAGGAGCGCATCCGCGAGGGCGGCTGCGAAGCGTATTTGTCCAAGCCAATTTCAGTCGGCAAGTTTATCGAAACCGTTCGACGGTTTATCGGGTAGGGAGTATTTCGATGTCCGCGCGAATTCTGGTCGTCGATGACGTTGCCGCCAACGTCAAGCTGTTGGAAGCGAGGCTATCGGCCGAATATTTCGATGTCCTGACCGCCTGCAACGGCACCGAGGCGCTGGAGATCTGCGCGCGCGCCGAATGCGATATTATCCTGCTCGACGTCATGATGCCCGACATCGACGGCTTCGAAGTCTGCCGCCGGCTGAAATCCAATCCGGCAACCCATTTCATCCCGGTGGTGATCGTCACGGCGCTGGACAGTCCGGCCGATCGGGTGCGCGGCCTGGAGGCCGGCGCCGACGATTTCCTGACCAAGCCGGTCTCCGACGTCGTGCTGATCGCGCGGGTCCGCTCGCTGACCCGCCTGAAGATGATGACCGATGAACTGCGGATGCGCGCCATCACCTCGCTCGAGATCGGCGTGCAGGCGCCGGAGCGCAGCGCGGTGGCCGACACCGGCAAGGGCGGCCGCATTCTTTTGGTCGACGACCGGCCGTCGTCCTACGAGCGGCTGGCGCCGGTGCTCAGCACCGAGCACACCGTCGACGTCGAAACCAATCCGGCGGAGGCGCTGTTCCACGCTGCCGACGGCAATTACGACCTGCTGATCGTCTCGCTCGGCCTGGAGAATTTCGACGGCTTGAGGCTGTGCAGCCAGGCCCGCTCGCTGGAGCGGACCCGGCAGGTGCCGATCCTCGCCATCGCCGACGCCGACAACAATGCCCGGCTGCTGCGTGGACTCGAGATCGGCGTCAACGACTATCTGCTGCGCCCGGTCGACAAGAACGAGTTGCTGGCGCGCGCGCGCACCCAGATCCGCAAGCGCCGCTACACCGACCATCTGCGCGACAACGTGCAGAACTCGATCGAGATGGCGATCACCGATGCGCTGACCGGGCTGCATAACCGCCGCTACATGGAGACCCATCTCGGCACCCTGGCCGAGCAGGCGGCCAGCCGCGGCAAGCCGCTGGCGCTGATGATGCTCGACATCGATTTCTTCAAATCGATCAACGACAATTACGGCCACGATGCCGGTGACGACGTGTTGCGCGAATTCGCCGTCAGGGTCCGCAAGTCGATCCGCGGCATCGATCTGGCGTGCCGTTATGGCGGCGAGGAATTCGTCATCGTGATGCCGGAAACCGACCTGCACGTTGCCGGCATGGTGGCGGAACGGCTGCGGCGCTCGATCGCCGGCGAGCCGTTCGCCGTCAACAAGGGCACCAAGCGCATCGAGGTCACGATCTCGATCGGGCTGTCGACCCTGGAAATCAAGGGTGAGGCGGTCGGCGACGTGCTCAAGCGCGCCGACACCGCGCTCTACCGCGCCAAGCACGATGGCCGCAACCGGGTGGTGGCGGCCGCCGCCTGAAGCCTTTTCAGCCGGCCAGGCGGGCTGCGCAGTCCGCCCCGGAAAACGCTGAAGCAACGGCAGAATCAAAACGGAGCCGCAAGGCCCCGTTTCCACTCAATCCGGCGAGACCGGAGCCTACTTGATCTTGGACTCGCGAAATTCGACGTGCTTGCGGGCGACCGGATCGTACTTTTTCTTCACCAGCTTGTCGGTCATGGTGCGCGAATTCTTCTTCGCGACGTAGTAGAAGCCAGTATCGGCCGAGGAAACGAGCTTGACCTTGATGGTGACCGCTTTGGCCATGTCTGGGAACCTTTGATGTCTGGAGAAGTCTGCCGCCGGCCCATCAGGGCCGCTTTTGCCGGGCAACCTAGCTTCTGACAGCCCAAAGTCAAGGTTTTGCGGGCGAATAACCCGCGATTCCTTGCTGATAGGACCTCGAACAAGCGTGTTGCCACGCGCGGGCGGCCGCCCTTCAGCGCCAGCAGAACCCGTGCTAAAGGGTCGCGCCACGGGAGCGGTCCCAGCGGCATTCGGCCGCTTGCCAGGCAGATCAGGCGCGCCATCCCGGCGACCGGCACGGTGGCTACGGCGGTGGCCACCGCAGTCCGCGCCTGGTCGCTCAGCAGGCCGAGCAGGGAGGAGCCGCCATGGGCATCTACGAAAAAGACGCCGTTCGCATCCACTTCGAGGAGGCCGGATCCGGCTTTCCATTGCTGGTGATCCCCGGCGGGGGGCTCAACTCGACGATCTCGGGCCTGAGCGGCAGCAGTTCGCCTTTCAACCCGCTGCAGGAGTTCAAGGCCGAGTACCGTTGCATCGCCTCGGACCTGCGCAACGCCAATGGAGGCCAGTCGTCCGGCCCGCTCGAAGCCGACCGGCCGTGGGACGCATACACCGATGATCACCTCGGCCTGATGGACCACCTCGGCATCGACAAGTTTCTGGTGCTGGGATTCTGCATTGGCGGTCCGATGATCTGGAACCTGCTGCGGCGGGCCCCTCATCGAATTGTCGCCGCCGTACTGGCGCAGCCCAGCGGCTCGCGTCCGGAAATGCGCGATCTGTTCTACGAAAACAACATGAAAAACTGGGGCCCGGAGCTGATCGCCCGGCGAGCCGACGTCACGCCGGAGATGGTCGACAAATTCCTGACCGGAATGTACCGCAGCAGCCCCGACTTCGTGTTTACCGTGACGCGCGATTTCGTCCGCGATTGCCAGACGCCGGTGCTGATCCTGCCGGATGATATCCCCGCGCATCCCTATGCGGTGGCCATGGAGGCCGCGATGCTGGCGCCGAAGGCCGAAGTGAGCATGTTTCCCTGGAAGGAGCCCCGGGAACGGATACCCCTGGCGGTGCGGCAGATACGCTCCTTCCTGCGGGCGCATCTTGCGGCCTAGTTATGGCTAGGGTTCCACCTGCGCGGTCAGGACCGGAGCAAACCCGTCGCGATTGGCCCGCCACGCGCGCTGATATTCCAGGATGCGGGCGGTCTCGTCGGCGACCTGCTGGCCGAGCATCCCGGCGATCAGATGAAGCGTGGTATCGATGCAGAGCGAAACCCCGCCGCCGGTCACCAGGCCGCCGCGGTCGACCAGCATGGCTTCCCGCACGTCGATCCGCGGATAGCTCGCGCGCATCATCTCGAGCGGCGCGGTCTCCGGCGGCACCACTTCGCGCTTGGTGGTCGCCGGACCGCCATCGAGGATTCCGCTCGCCGCCAGGATCATGCCGCCGGTGCAGACCGAGGCGATGCGGCCTGAGGCATGAATGCGCCTGAGATAGGCGAGGGTCGCCGGTGCCTGTGCCTGCGCGGTCCAGCCGGGACCGCCGGTGACGATGACGAGATCGCAGGGAGGCGCATCGTCGAGCCCGAAATCGGCGATCACCTTCAGTCCGTTGGCGAGGCTGACGGTGCCGGAGCGGGGGGCGATGGTGCAGATCGCGATATCCGGCGCAATCCGCCGCGCCATCGACAGCACGCCGAAGGTGGCGAGATCGATCGGCTCGACGCCGTCATAGATGAAAATCCCGAACTGCACGACGCCTGGTCCATCCGGTTCAAGTAAGGGAGCCGCCCCGCGTCTCGCGCGCCGCCAATGCTGCAACCAGGGTGAAAAGCGCGAGCACGATCATCATGATCGAGACCCCGGTGGTGCCGCCGAAATACCCGGCCATCGCGGTCGCAATGATCGGCGCGAAGCCGCCGCCGATTGCGGCGGATACCTGGAAGCCGAATGAAGCCCCGCTGTAGCGGACGCGGGGCCCGAACAATTCGGGAAAATAGCAGGATTCCGGCCCGAACATCATGCCGTGGCCGAAATTCATCGCGATCATGACGGCTGTGAAGATCAGGGCGGTATTCTTGCTCTCCAGCATCCAGAACAGCGGGAACGCGAACGCAATCGTGAACAGGGCGCCGAGGATGAACAGCGGCCGTCGGCCGATCTTGTCGGACAGCCAGCCGAACAGCGGCAGGCTGATCAGCTCCAGCAGCGCTGCATACAGCACGGCATCGAGCATCAGCTGCTTGGGAATGCCGAGCCTGGTGGTGGCATAGACCACCACGAATACACTGAGCATGTAGACCCACGACACCTCGGAGAGTTTTAGTCCGACCGCGATCAGGAATGTGCCGGTGTTCTGGCCGACGGCCTCGGCGACCGGATTTTGGGACAGGCCGTCGCGCAGCTTGAGCCCCTCGAATACCGGTGTCTCGGGTACCCGGGATCGCACGAAGGTCCCGATCGCCAGCAGCACGATGCTGACCAGGAAGGGAATGCGCCAGCCATAGCTGGCGAAATCCGCCTCGGGCAATTTGCTGGCCAGCGTGAACACCAGGGTGGCCAGCACCAGGCCGATCGGAAACCCGATCTGCACGAAGCTGGTATAAAAACCGCGCCGGTCGCCCGGCGCGTGCTCGAGCACCATCAGCGACGCGCCGCCCCATTCGCCGCCGAGGCCGATGCCCTGGATGATGCGCAGCACGATCAACAGGATCGGCGCCAATACCCCGATCGACGCATAGGTCGGCAGCAGCCCGATGCAGAACGTGCTCAGCCCCATGATGAACAGGGTCAGCACCAGCATGGATTTTCGGCCAAGCCGATCGCCGAAATGGCCGAACAGTGCGCCGCCGAGCGGGCGGGCCAGAAAGCCGACCGCGTAGCTGCCGAGCGCGGCCAGCGTCCCGGCGAGCGGATCGAAGGTCGGAAAGAATGCCTTGTTGAAGATCAGCGCCGCAGCGGTGGCGTAGATCAGGAAATCGTACCACTCGATGATGGTGCCGAGGCAGCTGGCGAACACGATGGCGTTCATCTTGCTGCGCTCGATGCCGGCGACCGGCGCCGTTGCCGTGATGCTCATGGAGGCCTCCCCGCTGTTCGTCATATCAGTTAAAGGGATGCAAGCGGCATGCCGGACCGGCTCGGGCGGGTCGATTCCCGCTGTGCGGACGGGGGCCTGACGGTATGATCTCGGCGGCCCTCTTCTCCAAGGGCCATCACGGCGTCAAATTAGGCTGGGCTTCGACATGCGCAACTTGCTGATGGCAGGAGTGGTGCTCATGAGTTGGATGCACAACGCGCAGTCCCAGCCGCTCACCGTCGATCCCGAATCGATCGTTCCGCTGCCGGACAAGTTCGACATCGAGATGCCTGCGCCCGACGTGCCGCCCGAGATTGCCCGCTTTCACGGCGCGTGGGTGGGCACCTGGGGCGAGGACATCCGGCATATCCTCGTGGTCGAACGGGTAAAGCCCGATGGGCGTGCAGACGTGGTTTTCGCCCATGGCGACTCGGCATTCTACGGCATGTACCGCGAATGGTGGCGCAGCGAGGCGGGGATCGCTGACGGCGTGCTGACGATCACGGGTGAGGCGCTGAAAATGCCGGCGTTTCGTATTCTGCAGTTCGCGTTCGACGGTCCGGGCCGGCTGTTCCATACCTCGACCTTCAAATGGGGAAGCGTCATCGCCGGGACTCTGGCCCGCTACGATGCGGCGAGGCTTGCTGCGGGCGATCGACCGATCGAATGGCCCTGGCCCGGCGAGCGCGTGTCGATACCGCACCTCAACGTGCGGACGCCCGATGGTATCAGGCCGATCATGCTCGAAGCGACCTTGTACCGGCCAGCCGGGCCTGGTCCGGCGCCGCTCGCGATCATCACGCACGGATCCGACGCCGGCCGCAATCAGCTCAGGAGCTGGCCGATGGCGATCGAGGCGCATTGGCTTCGCGACAAGGGATTTGCCGTGCTGGCGCTGATGCGCCGCGGACGCGGCAGGTCCGAGGGAATCAATGGCGAGGAGGACTTTGAGCGTGATCACGAGGGCAGCCTGATAGGTGTATCGGCCGGCATCGCGCAGGCTGTCGAGGATCTCGATTCGGCGATTGCTTATGGCCGCGAACTGCCCGGCGTACGGCCCGGACCGGTGTTGCTCGCTGGCCAGTCACGCGGCGGGTTTCTCGCCATGCATTATGCGGGCCTCAAGCCCGGCGAGGTGAAGGGCGTGGTGAATTTCTCCGGCGGCTGGTACCCTTACGGTCCGGTGACCACGCCTTACTATGCGGATGCCGGCCGCGGTGCGGCGGACAAGGTCCCGCAACTCTGGTTGTATGCCGACAACGACCGTCTCTACGACGAAGCCTTGATCCGCGAATACTACCAGGCCTTCACGGCCGCCGGCGGCAGCGCGCGCCTTGAGCTGCTCCACGGTGTTCCCGGCGACGGCCATCTGCTGCGGCTCCATCCCGACAAATGGCGGCCGATTGCCGACCAATTCCTGGCGACCCTCGATCTGAAAAAGCCCTGAAGCGGCGCTTCGCGATTTTGCGCCGAGCGCGAGATCTGCCGATGATCAGGCTTCAAACGACCGGGCTTGCGGTCTCGGCAATCCCGTTAGCCGCGTGGAAACCTGCAAAGCCCATGTGAAGCTCGAAGCCCGGCTCGCTGAGGAGCCGGGCTGTCGCTGTTCAGGCGGCACGCACCGAGTCGAGGAACTTGCCGACTTCGAGCTTGAGGCGGTTGCTGTCGCTCGATAGTGACTGCGCCGATGTCAGCACCTGCGACGAGGCCGCGCCGGTCTCGCTCGCGCCGCGTTGCACGTCGACGATGTTGGACGAGACCTGCTGGGTGCCTTGGGCCGCCTGCTGCACGTTGCGGGAAATTTCCTGGGTCGCCGCGCCCTGTTCTTCCACCGCAGCTGCGATGGTCGAGGAGATTTCCGACAATCTTTCGATGGTCCCGCTGATCTCCTTGATTGCACCGACCGACTCGTGGGTTGCCGCCTGGATGCCACTGATCTGCTGGCCGATCTCGCCGGTGGCCTTCGCAGTCTGCTCTGCCAGCGCCTTCACTTCGGAAGCCACTACAGCAAAACCGCGGCCGGCCTCGCCGGCACGGGCGGCCTCGATCGTGGCGTTCAGGGCCAGCAGGTTGGTCTGCCCGGCGATGGTGTTGATCAGTTCGACCACGTCACCGATGCGGGCGGCCGCCTTCGACAGTTCGCCGACGCGATCGTTGGTCTTGCGCGCCTGGTCCACTGCCTCATTGGCCATCCGCGCCGATTCCTGCACCTGTCGGCTGATCTCGTTGACCGAGGAGGTCAGCTCTTCGGTTGCCGAGGCCACCGACTGCACGTTGGTGGAGGCTTCCTCGGATGCGGCGGCGACCATGGTGGTCAGCTCCTGCGCCCGCGCCGCGGTCGAGGTCAGCGTGGTGGCGGAGGCTTCCAGCTCGGTCGATGCCGACGACACGGTTTCCACGATCTTGCCGACCGCGGTTTCGAAGCCGTCAGCAAGCCTGATCATGTCCTCCTTGCGCTGCCTGGAGGCGATCTGGTCCTGGCCGATCTTGGCTTCCGCCTCCTGGTGCGCCTTTTCCTCGGCCTTGACCTTGAAGGTCTCGACCGCCTGCGCCATTTCGCCGACTTCGTCCTTGCGGTCCAGACCGGGCAGCACCACGCCGAAATCGCCGGCCGCGAGTTGCTTCATGCCGGAAGTCAGGCCGAACAGCGGCTTGATGATGCCACGCGCGATCAGGAATGCGATCAGCAAACCGAGCAGCACCGCCGCACCGGCCACGATTTCCTGCGTGAGGATGGTGCCGCTGATCCGCGCGTCGGTATCGGCGGACGTCTGCTCGAAGGCCTTATCGATGGCTTCCTTCAAAGTGTCGAGCTGTCCGATCGTGGCGACGGTCAGGGGCGTGATCGCCTTGTAGTAAAGCTCGTCGCCGAGCACCAGGTTCGGCGCGGCCCTGTTGAACGCCTCGGAATATTTGGCGACGCCAGTCTTGACCGGGACCAGAAGTGCCTCAAGACTCGGCGGCAGGGCAGCCTTCTCGATCTCGGCGATCTCCTGCTGCGCTTTTCCGACATTGGTCTTGAACGTGTCCAGCCCCCTGGCGTCGCGAGTAGCCAGCATCCGCCAGTTTGCGACGCGCACCAGCAGCACTTTGGTCTCGAGCTCGCTGGCTTGCCGGGCGAAATCGGTCTTTTGCGCGGCGTCGACGAACTTCTGCACGTCTGCCGCCATTTTATCGCCGTCGCTGAACAGGAGGTCGCGGCCCGCGACCATCTGCTTGACGGCGTCGCCAAGTGCGACGCGCTTGGCCTTCAGGTCATCGACGTTCTTTCCGATTTCCTTGTAGGCGGAGCGCCGTTCGTCAGAAACAGTGGTCTTCATTGCCGCTTGCAGCAGATCAGTCGATTTACTCAGCCGTGTCTCGGCCTCCGCGAACGACTTTTCGTCGTGATCAAAGGCGTAGCGCAGAACCGCGCGACGGATGGCCTGCAGTTCCGTCGCAATCTGACCGACCCGGATGGTGTTGCTGGACTGGAGCGTCAGCGCCGCGACCTGGGTGCGGAGTGCGCCCAGCTGCCAAACGGCGAAGCCGGCAAGTCCTGCGCAAAACAGCAGCAGGAGGCCAAAGCCGGCATAGAGCCGGCCGCTGATTCGAAGATTGAGAAACGCCATCACAGAGTCCTTGCTTTTGGTGTAGGTCGCCCGCGCTGTTAAGATGTCCGGCGGCAGCGCAGCAAAACTACGGGGGCAGGTTCCAAGTTAGTATTAAGGTGGCGC